>CEOK01199233.1_pt1 | contig 10328 bp, 10 predicted proteins | sample 427001 | NCBI WGS metagenome assembly CEOK01 (sample SAMEA2591108, study PRJEB7988) | marine metagenome | isolation source: saline water (ENVO:00002010), including | reverse complement strand
TTTTATTAGTAATTTGTATGAAAACAACCAGCTAGAAGAGATTTTTATTCAAGACAGAAGTGACCCTAAGTTCCTAGTGGAGTTTTTTGCAAAAAAAGGAAATCTAAATTTTGAAAATAATATTATGCTGAGCATGCAGTATGGAACTAGGATTTCAACTGATTCAAAAGGTAAGTCAACCATATTAAATTTTAAAAGTTACGATATTGAAATAAAACAGGAAAGTGATAAGAGAACATCCTCAAGAGTTATAGAGTATAATGAATATAATTTTTTTGAGTTATTGAAAAAATCTAAAAACTCAAAAGAAAAAAAAGGTAAGTTATTAGCAGAAGCACATAGCAGAAACACAATTGCTTTTATGCCCTTAGTTTTTTGTTTAATTGTGATGGTAGTAATACTTAAGGATAATTATTCAAGATTTTTTTCAATTTATAGAAAAACAATTGGAATCGGATTTCTTTTTCTTATTCAAAGCTCTGTTTTGATTATCAAAAATACTGTTCATTCAAATATAAATTTTTTACCTTTAATGTATATTTTTCCAATTATAATATTAATAACTTGTATTTTTATAATTAATAACAATAAGAAATATGATATATTTTCTCAATTTACTAATAAGGTTAATAAGTAGTGTTAAAACTTATCAATCATCCAATAATAATATATAAATATTTTACAAAAGATTTATTCAAATTCTTTCTATTTTCATTGTTTTTTTTAATAATTTTAATTTTTTTTATTGATTTAATTGAACTATTCAGAAGATCCTCAAATAAAATAGGAGTAAATCATCTATTTAAGGCAGATTTTATTGACTTGGCTGGGATGGCTTCTTTAAAAATAATAGGTAATATTCAAAAAATTTTACCATTTGCTGCACTGATTGGGTCTATTGCATGTTTCAACCAATGGCGAAAAAAAAACTATTATGTTATATCCAAAGCTTCTGGTAATTCATTATGGAAAATTCTTTCACCAATTTTAGTGTGTTTCTTTTTTGTTGGACTTTTTTCAATATTAGTTTTAAGTCCATTTTCAACATTAATGAATAAAAAGTATGAAAATTTAGAAACTTTATTTTTTGGAAAAGTAAATATCCAAGAATTATCATTTGATACTAAAGGATTTTGGATAAAGCATATCTCTGGAAAAAAAAATTTAATTATTAATGCTAATAAAATAGATGAAAAAACAAATACTTTGTTTAATCTAAATATTTTTGAATATGATGATTACAAAATTTTTAAAAAAAAAGTTAGAGCAAAAAAAGGAAAATTTACTTCCCAAAAATTATTACTTTATAATGTACAATCAATTGATGAAAACTATAAAGTGACCAGTTTAAAAAATTTTTCTTATTCAATTAATTTTGATACTAGTCAGTTAAGTGTAGCTACAAAAAAACCTGACAAAATATTTTTACTGGATTTTCCATATTACTTAATAAAAATGAAATCTTACGGTCTTAATATTTCTAAACATTCAGTCCATTTTTTCAAATTGATATGCCAACCATTTTTAATAATTTCAATGATTTTACTTTCTGCATCCTTAATGTTAAAGAGTAATGAACGAAAGATTGAAGCAGGGATGGTTTCACTTTCATTAGTTGTTGGTTTTAGTTTATACTTTATAGGAGATTTTATCTTTGCATTGGGTTTTTCAGAAAAAATCCCTCCACTACTCGCTGGATTTGGGCCAACATTAATTGGTTTGTTTTCAGGTTGTTATTTAATAAGTGATATTGATGAAATTAAATATATTAAAAACAGATAATAAATTGAATATGGCTATAAATTTTTTAAATTTAAAAATTTTAATTTTTATTATTTTATCTTCAACCTATATATTTAAAAATGCTTTTAGTGAAGAAAATTATATTGTAACTATTGTTAATAAAATACCGATTACAAAGGTTGATATTTTTAACAGAGCTAAGTTGATTTCTTTATCTATTGATAGAAACTCTGAAATAAAAAATTTAGAAAACTACTACAGTCAATCTCATCAAACCTTAATAAATGAGAAAGTTATTTTTTCAGCCGGGGAAAAATTAAATAAAAATTTATCTTCAATTGTTTCAAACCAAGCAAACCAAATGCTTTTGGCTGACTTTGAAAATTCAAAACAAAAATTAGATCAATTTATAAAAATATATTCTATTCCAAAATCAACGTTGTTAGAAAAATACAAAGCACAATTAATATGGGGAATCGTTTTAAGAAACAAATATAAAAAACAATTTTCAAAGATAGAAAAAAATATCGAACAAACAATTGAGACAAAAGAGTATAAAAATAAAGAAGATTTATATGATTTAGCTGAGATTATTATAAACAATAATAATAATTTATTATTAGAAAAAATTAAATTTGCTCTTAAAGATGGTGCTAACTTTCTGGAAATTGCTAAACAGATTTCAATAGGTAGTTCTGCTAAATTTAGTGGTAAAATTGGATGGAGCAACTATCAGGATCTTTCAAAATTTATTAGAAAAAATGGTAACACAATTAATGAAGGTGAAATTTTTACTTTTGCTGAAAAAGATAAAATAAAAATAATAAAAGTTCTCGCTAAACGTCAGAGAGGAAGAATAAGTAAAAAAGAAGATATAGTGTTACTTGTTCAAATAAAATTTCCAATTAATTTTCAAAAGAAAAGTCTAGCATACAAAAATATAAAAAATGAATTAAACAATCTTTTATCAAACAAAAGTTCTTGCGATGTATTAAAAAATTTTGAAAAGAAAAATAGTAAAAACTTAGATTTAAAAGTAATTAATTCAAGAATAGCAGATTTAAGTCCTAAAATAGAAAATATAATTAAAAGCATAAATCTTTTTGAAATATCTAAACCTATATTTCTTGGAAATCATGGATATACCTATGTTAAATGTGATAAAAGAGTGGCTAAATTGAACAAAATAAATTACGAAAAATTAAAAGAAAAAAAACTAAATCAATACTTCTTAATATATAGTGAAAAACTACTTGAACGACTTAATAATGAAGCAAACATTTCATTTGTTGAAAAAATAAAATGAGTAATGCTAGAGAAGTAATATTAATTACTGCTGGAGATCCAGCCAGCATTTCAACAGAAATAACAATAAAAGCTATAGAATCTGAAAGAATTAATAAAAATATTAATTTAGTCGTTACAACCGATCCTATTTTGGTCGAATATTATAAAAAACTAGTCAAAAGCAATATAAAAATTAATGAGATTAAAGATAAAATCAAATTTTCTGATTATAGGGATAATCAATTAAATGTTATTCCTATAAAACTAAGGAATAAAGTTAAATATGGAAAACCAGATATAAAAAATTTTTCTTTTACGAAATCTTCAATATTAAAAACTGTAGAAATACATAATAAAAGCATTGCTTCTGCAATTGTTACTAACCCTATAAATAAATATATCATGTACAAATCTGGATTTGATTTTGAAGGCCATACTGAATTTCTAGGGTCTTTATCCACAAAAAAAAATAATCCAGTTATGATATTAGTAACTAATGGACTTAAAACCCTACCATTAACAATTCATGTTCCCTTAAAAAAAGTATCCCAATTGATTACTAAAAAACTTATTCTTACTAAAGTAAAAGTTGCAGTTGAAGATTTAAAAATTTTATTTGATATAAAGTATCCTTCAATTATCGTTACAGGTCTGAATCCACATGCAGGAGAAAATGGTGATTTAGGTGATGAAGAGATAAAGGTAATTAAACCGGCTATAGATGAATTAAAAAAGCTTATTGATATAACTATTACAGGGCCAGTATCTCCAGATATTGCTTTTTCACCTGAAAAAAGATCTAATTATGATCTAGTTGTTTGTATGTATCATGACCAAGCACTTATACCAATCAAAACTTTAGACTTTCATAATGGAGTTAATGTTACATTAGGCTTGGATTTTATTAGAACATCTCCAGATCATGGTACTGCATTTGACATAGCTGGTAAAAATTTAGCTAACCCTCAAAGTTTAATTTCTGCAATTAACCTTGCTTATAAAATGAGTTACAACAAAAAAAATGCATGATGAAATTGAAAATTTACCAACCATACAAGAAACTTTAAAAAACAATAAAGTAAAAATTAACAAAGCTTTAGGTCAGAATTTTTTATTTGATTTAAATCTAACTGATAAAATTGTTAAACAATCAAAACCGATAGCATCAACTATCATAGAAATTGGTTCTGGGCCAGGTAGTTTAACAAGATCTATTTTGAAAAACAAATCTGCAATCGTTTATGCAATAGATAAAGATATTCAATCTGAGAAAATGTTAAGTGAATTAAAAATGATATACAAAGATAAACTCAAAATAATTATTGGTGATGCTCTCAATTATCCTATTTGGAATTTAGGTGAAGCACCAAGACAAGTGATAGCAAACCTTCCATATAATGTAGGAACAAAGATGTTAATCACGTGGTTAAAATATATACAAAACTTTGATTTATTAACTTTAATGTTTCAAAAAGAGGTTGCTGAAAGAATAGTTGCAAAGCCTGGTTCAAAAAATTATGGAAGGTTGTCAATTCTAATAAATTGGTTAACTGAAAGTTCAATATTATTTGATGTTCCAAGTGAGGCTTTTATACCTAAACCTAAGGTTAATTCGTCAGTTATACAATTGAAACCACTATCAAGACCACTTTATAATGTATCATTTGAGTCCTTGGAAAAAATAACTCATATGGCTTTTAGTCAGAAAAGAAAAATGCTTAAAACTAGTTTAAAAAAAATTAATGGTGAAAAAATATTAAAAGATCTGAATATTTCTTCAAATTTAAGACCAGAAAATTTATCTGTTATTGACTTTTGTAGAATAGCTGAAAAATCATTTCATTATAAAAATTAAATTAGTTTTTTAATCGTGTTATTTAGTGTTAATTGTCTATGTCTTCTGAGTCTTTCAGAAAATAAAATTAGTTTAATTTGATCAACAGCAATCTGAAGATCATTATTTACTATAACAAAGTCATATTCTTTGTAATGACTTATTTCTTTTTTTGCCTCCGACATTCTTTTGTTAAAATTCTCTTTATTTTCACTTGCTCTATTGCCAAGTCTATTTTCAAGTTCTTTCATTGATGGAGGTAAAATAAAAACTTTAACGATATCTTTTGGCAATTCTTTTGCAATTTGTCTTGTTCCTTGCCAATCAATATCTACAATAACATCAATTCCTTTATTGATTTTTGATAAAACCTCTTTTTTTAATGTTCCATAGAGACGCCCAAAAACATTTGCATGCTCTAAGAATTTATTTTCCTTTATTAATATATTGAACTCATCTTCATTTTTAAAAAAATAGTGTTTTCCTTCAATTTCATCTTTTCTTTTCTTTCGTGTGGTTACCGAAACTGATAAATCAATATCATCAACTTCATCGATTAATTTTTTACAGATAGATGTTTTGCCTGCACCAGAGGGTGATGAAATAATAAGTAATAAGCCTTTGTTTACTATTTTGGACATTATTTATCCTTGTTCAAGGTATCTTTCCATAACTTAATATTTTTCTTATGTAAACTATACGTTTTAGAAAATCTATGTCTACCATTCCCATCGCTTACAAAATAAATATATTCAGTTTTTTTTATATTCTTTAATGTGTTTAATGCATTTTCACCTGGGTAAGAGATTGGTGTTGGAGGTAAACCATGAAATTTATATGTATTGTATGGATTAGTTGATTTTAACATTTTTCTTGTGATATTTTTACCATTAACTTTAAAACCATATGCAAGTGTTACGTCTGATTGAAGTTTCATTTTATTTTTAAGTCTATTGATAAAAACACTTGCTACTAATTTACTATCGTCAAAATTCCCAGACTCCTTCTGAATTATTGAAGCGAGTATTAATAATTCATTTTTATTCTTTAAGACAAAATCTTTTGGCTTTTCTTTCCAAACAGAATTTAAAAATTTTTCCTGAGCTGTTTTCATTTGATTTAAAAGTTTACTTCTAGGAAAACCTAATTTAAAAAAATATGTGTCTGGTTTGTAAATGCCTTCTTCTAACTCTTTAATTTCTCCAGTCAAATAAGGGTTTTTTAGTAAATTATTTTTTAATTCAACTGCTGTGGATCCTTCAATTAGTGTAAATTGTCTAGTTAATGTTTTACCTGTTTGTAATATTTGTTGTATTTGAACTAGCGTAAGATTTTTAGGAATTAAATATTCTCCCGCTTTAGGAATAAATGGTTTTTTATGTGACAATGATACCAATTTCCAGTTTATGTAAGAAATGTCTATATTTTTTGCTCTAAGTTCAGATATTAATTTTTTTTGGGTAGTGTTTTTATTCAATAAGTAATAAGTATCATTAAAAACAACAATTTTGTTAGTTATTAAATCAAGATATAAGTATATCGAAGCCAAAATTGAAAAAAACAATGCAAATAATAGGACAAACTTATTTTTCAAACGCAATCTTAGCTACCAATCACTAAACTTGCATTTGTACCTCCAAAACCAAAAGAATTTGATAACACATTTTCTATTTTTCTTTTTTTTGATTTATTCGGTACCAAGTCAAAACCTAATGAATCTTTATCTGGGTTTACAAGATTATTTGTAGGAGGAACAGTTTGATTTATAATTGATAATATTGAGTAAATAGCCTCTATAGCACCAGCTGCACCCAATAGATGCCCTGTTGCAGATTTAGTTGAACTTATACTAGTATTATCTAATTTATGTCCAAGAAGTCTACCAATCGCCTTCAATTCAATTATATCACCTAAAGGTGTAGAGGTCCCATGTGCGTTGATATAATCAAGGTCTGTAGGACTTATACTTGCATCTTTAATTGCTGATAACATCGCTCTGTAACCACCATCTCCATTTTCAGCAGGAGCTGTTATATGGTGAGCATCTCCAGATAAACCATACCCTTTTATTTCTGCATATATTTTTGCACCTCTTGCAAGGGCATGTTCTTTTTCTTCAAGAACAAGTACTCCAGCTCCTTCTCCCATAACAAAGCCGTCTCTGTCTTCATCCCAAGGTCTAGAACTGTGTTTAGGATTATCATTAAAGTTAGTACTTAATGCTCTAGCAGCAGCAAACCCTGCCATACCAATTCTACAGCAAGCTGCTTCAGCTCCGCCTGCAATCATTACATCAGCGTCACCATAACGGATGATCCTTGATGCATCACCAATAGCATGAGCTCCAGTTGAACAGGCAGTAACAACAGAATGGTTTGGACCTTTAAAACCGTATTTAATACTTACTTGACCTGATAACAAATTTATAAGTGCAGAAGGTATGAAAAAAGGACTAACTTTTCTTGGTCCTTTAGAATTTAAGAGCTCAGTTGTATTGGAGATAGTTTCAAGACCTCCAATGCCAGAACCAAGTATTACACCAGTTCTATTCTTTTGGTTTTCATTTTTTGGTATCCAACCTGAATCTTCAACGGCTTGAGTTGCTGAAATAAGACCGTAAGCAATGAACCTATCTATTCTTTTGTATTCTCTTGGTTCTATCCAGTCATCAATACTTAAACCACCTTCAGGATCGTCGCTCTTTTTTGGTATTTGACCAGCAATTTTACAGGGTAAGTCTGAAACTTCAAAATTATCGATTTTATTTATACCTACTATACCAGATACAAGCCTTTTCCAATTAGTATCTATTCCAAAACCTAAGGGTGTTAATAATCCTAACCCAGTAACAACAACCCGACGCATAAAAGACTCCTAATTATAACTCGAGCAAACAATATTAGGTAGATTAGCTATTTGAAGCTATAAAGTCTATTGCATCTTTGACAGTTTGAATCTTTTCAGCTGCATCATCAGGAATTTCACATTCAAACTCTTCTTCAAAAGCCATAACTAATTCTACAGTATCTAAGCTGTCAGCACCTAGATCATCTATAAAACTTGAACTTTCTACGACTTTTGATTCATCAACACCAAGATGTTCAACTACAATCTTAGTTACTCTGCCAGCTATATCACTCATTAAAATCCCCTTAAATATTTATAAATATTAAATTTGATTTCGAGTAACATAAATATGTAATCATGCCAAGCATATAATGAACTGACACGCAAAAAATTATATCATGCTCATTCCACCGTTTATGTGTAACGTAGTTCCAGTTATGAAACTTGCTTCATCACTAGCTAAATAAATACAGCCATTTGATATATCTTCTGCTTTACCCAGCCTATTAGCCGGAATATTATCAATTATTTTATTTTTTTGATCTTCTGTAAGTTTATCTGTCATTGGTGTTGATATAAATCCTGGGGCAATAAGATTACAAGTTATTCCTCGTGCTGCCACTTCTAAAGCAATAGATTTTGTAAGACCTGATAAAGCTGATTTAGAAGCTGAATAGTTAGCCTGACCTGGATTACCAGTAAATCCTACTATTGAACTAATAAAAATAACTCTTCCATATTTTCTCTTTAGCATACCTTTTATAACTTGCCTTGTAAGTCTCATGCTAGCATATAGGTTAACATTTAAAACATTTTCCCATTCTTCATCTTTCATTCTTAAAAAAATATTATCTGCTGTAATACCAGCATTATTAATAAGAATATCTATATGACCAAAAGAAGTCTCAGCCTCTTTTGCTAAAGATAAAATACTCTCTTTAGAAGTTAAGTCTGTGGATATTGCTTTAGTATCATCTCCTAATTCTGCAGAAAGTTCATTAAGAATGTTTTGTCTTGTTCCAGAAAGAATGAGCTTAGCACCATTCTCTTTCATCCTTTTTGCTATAGATTTACCAATACCTCCCGTTGCTCCAGTTAATAAAACAACCTTATCTTTTAGATCAAACATTTCCGTACTCCGTTATTAATTTAAAGTAAAGAATCAAAATCTTCTGGATTTTCAAAACTTTCACTTGTAATATCTTTTATCATTCTTTTTGCAATTCCTGTAAGAACTTTTCCACTTCCCAATTCAGTTATTTTTTTAACACCTTGATTTTTTGCAAATTCCATTGTCTCTCGCCATCTTACAGTTCCAGTAACTTGGTCAATTAAATTTTTTCTTAATGTTAAGGGATCTGTATGAGGTAAGGCTGTAATGTTAGAAACCACTGGGATTAAAGGTGCATTAAATTTTAAGTTATTCAAGGCTTCTTGCATAATTTCACTAGCAGGCTGCATCAATCTACAATGGAAAGGAGCACTGACTGGAAGTAAAATTGCCCTTTTCGCACCATTACTTTTTGCAATTTCAATGGCGTTTTCTACAGCTTTTGCATCACCACTTATTACTATTTGACCATCTGCGTTATCATTTCCAATGTCACAAATTCCATGAATTTGAGCTTTTTCAATAATTTCAATTGTTTGATTAATATTAACACCAATCAAAGCTGCCATAGCTCCTTTATCAACAGGAACTGCTTGTTGCATAGCTTCACCCCTTAATCTAAGTAAAACTGCGCATTCTTTAAGAGAAAAAACTTGTGAAACTGTCATAGCTGTATATTCACCTAATGAGTGTCCAGAAATATAATCAGCTAACTGTTTTAAATTTTTATCTTTTAATTTACTTAAGACCCTAAAAGCAGCTACCCCACATGCCATAAGAGCAGGTTGTGCATTAGTAGTTAATGAAATTTCAGTATCTGAACCTTCCCACATAATTTTAGTTAAATTTAAGTTCAAAGCATCATTTACCTCGTCAAAAACTTCTTTTGCTTCAGGAAAACTTTCCGATAGCTTTTTACCCATCCCAATTTTTTGGGAACCTTGTCCAGGGAAAACTATAAAGTTCATATTTATTCCTCGTTAATTATTAAAAATTTATAATTATTTATTGCATAATTTTTATAAACATTTATGTTCCACAAATAAATAAAATACCAGCATAATTATTATTATATTTATGTGCTCCTTTCCACCAAGTTTCTTGTTGGATAACCTGGGTATTATTACCCAAAAAGCCAGAAGGAGAAAACGATGGCATTATACGAAAGTGTAATAATTGGAAGACAAGACCTAACACCTGGTCAATTTGAAACATTATTAGAAAAATTTATAGAAGTTATTCAATCTTTTAAAGGTGAAATAAAAAAAAGAGAGAATTGGGGCATTAGAAACCTTGCTTACAAAATCAATAAAAATAGAAAGGGGCATTATATGTTCTTAAATATTGATGGGCCTCCAGAAGCTATTCAAGAATATGAACGTTTAATGAGATTAGACGAGGATATTATCAGATTTCTTACAATTAAAATCAAATCTATCGATGAAAAACCTTCGCCATTATTTGTAAATAAACCTGATAAATTAAATAATAAATCAGTCACAGATG
>CEOK01106866.1_pt1 | contig 10337 bp, 10 predicted proteins | sample 427001 | NCBI WGS metagenome assembly CEOK01 (sample SAMEA2591108, study PRJEB7988) | marine metagenome | isolation source: saline water (ENVO:00002010), including | reverse complement strand
AACGCAATTGTTGATGTAATTTGTAAAGTTGATGACAACTTTATTACACAAAATAACTTAACAAAAAGCACAATGAAACTAGTAGATGAAGCTGAATTTAATAAGCTTTTATCTACGCTTAAGATTGAAGAAACTGTTTCTGGCGGCTCTGTAGCAAACTCAATAGTTGGCCTCTCGCAACTTGGAAACAAGGTTGGTTTCATAGGAAAAGTAAACGACGATGATTTAGGCAAAAAATACGAAGAGGGTTTAAGAAAAGAAAATGTAGAATATTTTTATTCGAAAAAGCAAGAAATAATTCCAACTGGAACATGTTTAATATTAATAACACCTGACTCTGAGCGAACTATGATAACTTTTCTCGGGACTGCAGGGAAAATTAGTGAAAATGATATTGATACTAATGCTGTTAAGAATAGCGAAATTCTATTTTTAGAAGGATATCTTTGGGATGAAGGTGAACCTAAAAAAGCTTTTGAGAAGGCAATAGATAATTCAAATAAAGTTGCCATGTCATTATCAGATCTATTTTGTGTCGAACGGCACAAACCTCATTTCTTAGATCTATTTAAAAATAAGTTAGATATCACCTTTGCGAATGAACAAGAAATTATGTCGTTGATTGACGTTAAGAAGTTTGAAGATGTGATTGATTTTGCAAAAAAAATAAACAGATTACTTGTTATTACTCGTGGAGACAAAGGTGCTGTAGCGATAAATAATCGTGAAGTTTCGGAGTGTTCTGCAAAAAAAGATCTTAAAATCAAAGATTTAACAGGCGCAGGTGACTTATTCGCAAGTGGTTTTTTACATGGCATAATTAATAATAAATCGATAAAGGAAAGTTTAATAATCGGTACCGATATGTCTTCAAAAGTTATTCAAATAATTGGCGCTAGATTGAATAAGTAATTTATTTTTTTTTTCTTTTAAAACTACCTTTACCTTTTTTAGGTTTAACAACTCTTTTTCTATATTTGCTTGTAAATAAATCTTTTGCGATTTTATTTCTTTTCTTCACAAGGAATAACCATCTTTTGTATTTACTATAAAGTTATCATCAGAAAATTTATCATTAATTTTTTTTCTTAATCTATAAATGTGTGTCTCTACAGTATGAGTATCAGCGTCTGCTGAGTAGTTCCAAACAGATGATAGTATTTTGTTTTTTGATATAGGTTTTTTATTATTTAAAAAAAGTTCTAATAATTGTATTTCTTTTTCAGTAAGAATGATTTCATTTTCATTTTTTGATAATTTTTTTTCATTTTTATTCAAAAAGTATTTTTTTATCTCTATTGATGAGTTTTTACTAAATACTTTTTTTGCAGTAACACTTTCAACAACGGTATTAATTTCTCTTAAAGATGAGGGCAATTCTAAAAAAGCATCAAAATTCTGGAATGCTTTTTTTTCACTTGAAGCTAAAACTTTTAAGCTATGAGTATTTCTAATAATTTTATTGTCTTCTTTATCGTTCAAAGCATCTTCGTGAAATAGAACGACATCAAAATCTGAGGAATTTTTTTCTCTTACAGAATTGAACTTTAAAAAAGGTTTAAGTTCATTTAAAGTAGAAAAAAATGAATTAGGACCTAGAATTAAAACTTTTAATTGATGCATATATTAATAGATAAAAATTACCTTACTTATAATAAATTTAAAGTAAAATGTGCAATAGGAAAAAAAGGAATTGGTAATAAAAGAAAAGAAGGTGATTTAATAACACCAAAAGGACAATACAAAATTCAATACATTTTGTATAGAAAAGATAGAGTAAAAATTTCTACAAATTTAAAAAAAAAGGTTATAAAAAAAAATATGGGTTGGTGTGATGATCCTAAATCAAATTACTATAATAAAATTGTTAAATTGCCTTTTGTTTACAGTCATGAAAGACTCTACAAAAAAGAAAACACCTACGATATTATTTTAGTGCTAAATTATAATATGAACCCTGTCATAAAAAATAAAGGTAGTGCTATTTTTATTCATGTAGCAAAAAATAACTTTAAAAAAACTGAGGGTTGTGTTGCAATAAGAAAATTTGAACTTTTAAAAATCGTTAGGGAGATAACAACTAATACGAAAGTTAAGATCGTTGACCAAAAATAGAACTTCCTATTCTTACAAAAGTTGCACCATATTTAATAGCTTCTAAATAATCAGCAGACATGCCCATACTAAGATCTTGTAAAGCAAGTGACTTATTTAATTCATTTAAGGATTTAAAATATTTTTCAGTATTGTTGTCGTTAGGAGGAATAACCATTAATCCTATAATGTTTAAATTAATTTCATTCTTGCAATAATTATAAAATGGGTCTAACTGACTAATAGGTATACCAGATTTTTGCGTTTCGTTTGCAATATTTACTTGGATAAAGTAGTTGAGATTTCTTTTGAGATTCATTTGATGCTTGGCAAGAGTGTCGGCTAATTTTTGATTATCTAAAGAATGAATATAATCGAAAAGTTTTACTGCATCTTTAGCTTTATTACTTTGCAATTTACCAACCATATGCAAATTTAAATTCTTATTGTTACTTTTTAGATCCGTCCATTTAGCTATTGCTTCTTGTACTTTATTTTCTCCAAAATGTTTATGACCAAAGTCGATTAAGGGTTTTATATGATCTAATGAAAAAGTTTTACTGATTGCAACAATATTTACAGGTTTAGAAGGCTTTAAATCATCAATATTAGATTTTATTTTATTAAATCTTTCAATTATCATAATGGCAATGTTTATCTTTAAAAAAAAATATTTTTTTATAATTGAAAGTATAAAAGATATAGATCTAAAAAATATAAAAAATTTTGGAAAATACAGTATAATTTACAGAAATAATTACCCAGAAAATATTGAAAAATTAAAAAAATTTAGATTTGAATGCAAAAACAAAAGAATTCCTTTTTTTATTGCTAATAATGTTGGTTTAATTAAAGCTCTTAAAGCTGATGGAATGTATATTTCCGCTTATAATAAAAATTTGAGTACAAATTATTTAGGAAAAAATTATAAAATTATAGGATCAGCTCATAATATTAAAGAAATAAATATAAAGAAATTACAAGGTTGTTCAGAAGTAATCTTATCCCGGTTATTTAAAACCACTTACAAAAATAAAATAGATTTTTTAGGCGTGATTAAATTTAATTTAATATCAAAGTTAACTAATATTTCTATAACTCCTTTGGGTGGAATTAATTTAAAAAATTTAAATAATTTAAAAAACGTAAATTGTAAAAGCATAGCAATATCCTCCTTGATCAAAAATAAGTCTCACATAATTCATGCCTTTTTAAAATAGGTGGTTTAAGTTTTTAATTAAAAATTAAATGAAATCGCTACAATCGTTTCTGTGTTTTCTGTAGTTCCAAGTCTTGGGTGTTGTCTATAATCTCTATTATCATATTCAGATCTAGCTAAAGACAAAGTAGCACCACCTAGAGAGTATGCTGCTTGTAGTGATTTTACTTTTGATGTGTGAGTAAAATCTGTTGATGTCCTCTGGACTTTATCTGACGTTTCACTTGTAAAAGATATTGATAAATCACTGTTTACTGCATAACCAAAAGAATAACCTGTGTTTTCAAAATACTCTATATCACTAATAGTAATGCCTAGCGTTGTTTGAGGAGATTTGTAAGATTTACCATAACCAAATGAAAAATTATCGATGTTATACTTTATAGCTGCAGCACCACCTTGTTCTAATTGTTCCTCAGTGGCTCCATCACTATAATTGTTCACTTTCATGTAAGATGATGAAACGGTCAAACCATCCAAAGGTTTTGACACTATTGAATAAAATTCTGCGGAGTCTCCGCTTGTCGCTGTAGTGTTACCACTTTGACCATCGCTTTTCTGTTGACCAATCGCTAATGATGCAGTTGTGCCAAAAAGAAGTTCTGGAGTGTGATACTGGATAGAAGCATAGCTATCTTCTCCATTAGGATAAACAATACCGTCCTCCAAAGAAGTATCTGTAATTACGGCATAAACATCGGCAGACCATGCATATTTTTTGTTATTAGAGCACTCAGATACACAAAACTTTAGTTTACCCATATCGCCCATACCTAACACAATTTGAGTGTCATCGTTGTTAGCAGTTCCACCAGATGCTGGATCTAATTCCATAGAGTAGCTCCATGTAAATCCGTTATCTAGTTCGCCACTTGCAGTAAAATTTAATTCATTAGTTACACCGATACCATTATCTGTTTGATTACCACTTGTAGCATTGTATGTAGCTTTAGCAGTACCATTAACTTTTAATTCACCACTCAATACAGCAGTTGCGCTGAAAATTGTACAAACCAATAAAGTAGTTAAATTTTTGAACATTTTAAAGACTATCAGGAATTATTTTACTAAAGTCAAAAAAAAGGTGGCGACAAAATCGCACCCTTCAATTAATTATTTTACTAAAGTCAAAAAAAAAGGGGGCGACAAAATCGCCCCCTTTAATTTAATATTACTTACTAATTAGAACGCAAATGACATAGCAATGATAGTTTCTGTTACGTCGCTATCTTGTACGTAAGAAACGTTTTCTACGTCAGCTCTAGCTAGAGATAATGTAGCACCACCAACATTGTATGCGATTTGGATTGAATCCATCTCTACATCGTATGTTGTGTTTGTGCTTGTTGACTGATTAGCAATCGACTCTTCTCTAGTGTAAGAAACTGATACAGCGTCGTTTACTGCGTAACCAATTGAGTAACCAGTATTTTCATAGTACTCAACTGCAGTTGCAGCTCTGTTAGCTTCTAACATTTCTGGAGCTTGGTATGACTTACCATAACCAAGTGTTACGTTACCGTATGCGTATTTAATACCGTAAGAACCACCTTCTTCTAATTGGTCTTCTGTATCAATACCATCTTCGTAGTCGTTCACTTTATTATAGTGAGCAGCTACTGTTAAACCATCAAGTGGTTTTGTTGTTACAGAGTACTCTTGTCTAGAGTTACCTGAACTACCTGATGAGTTACCACTTGCAGCATCACCAGCTAAATTTGTGTTATAAGCAAAAGAAGCTGTTGTACCGAATGGTAATTCTGGTGTGTGGTACTGAATAGTTCCTGTACCAGATGCACCTGCATCACCTGGGTATGTTATACCGTAGCTTGTTCCTGTGTCAGACATTTTTGCATATGCTGAATTATCCCAAGCGTATTTTTTGTTATTTCCACACTCAGATACACAAACTTTTAATGTACCCATATCATTCATACCTAGAGTGATTTGTGTGTCATCGTTATTAGCTGCACCGCCTGATGCTGGATCTAATTCCATAGAGTAGCTCCATGTGTATCCGTTATCCATTTCACCGCTAGCTTTAAAGTTTAATTCATTAGTAACACCGATACCATTGTCAGTTTGGTTACCGCTTGTAGCATTGTATGTTGCTTTAGCAGTACCGCTTACTGTTAATTCACCTGCATTAACAGAAAACATTAGAGACAAAGAAGCGATAGAAACTAATAAAGTTTTCATTATTGTTTTCATTTTATTTCCTTTGTTAAGTTTTTGTTTATAATTATAAACATTGGCAAATTATCATTTAGTCGTCTAAATACTTCCCAATTATGTTATTTACATTGACTTTTTTGATAAGTGTTGTAATTATATCACATTAATTAAACATCGTTATTTATTAATAAAATTAGGCTTTTTTAACTATTATTTTGTGTTTCTGTAAGCTTTAATCTAAAAATAGGTTTTTATGATCAGACTCTTACTACTTTCAAGTGCATGCTTGTTGCTTTTATCTTGTAAAATCTTAAAACCTGAAAAAGTTAATACAAGAGAAGTTCCAGTTAATGCTCAAGAAAGAGCTAGAAAAAATATTGAAGAAGGAAGAGGAACATCTCTTCAGGACTTAATTGGCAAAGGTGGCGGTACAAACTATGAGTTTAGCACATCTAATCCGATGTGGAGAGCTTCATTAGAAATTTTAGATTTTCTTCCTTTATCTACAGTAGATTACTCTGGAGGATTAATTATTACTGATTGGTACTCAGAAAATGATTCTGATAATTCAATAAAAATAACAGTAAGATTTTTAGATAATGAAATTAGATCTGACAGTTTAAAAGTTATTGTACATAATAAAAATTGCTCTACTGAGCAAACTTGTAAAATAAATCTTTTAAATGAGAGTTCAATTAGATCCGAATTAAGCACTGCTATCATAAAAAAAGCTGCAGAACTTGAAATTGCCCAGAAAAATAAGAAAAAATAGTTTCTGTTATGGAAAGATTAAATTTTCATTCTATAGAAAAAAAATGGCAAGATAATTTCAAGAAATTTAAACTTTATAACAAAAATCCAAAAGCAAAAAAATTTTATTGTCTTGAAATGTTTCCATACCCTTCAGGTAAAATTCATATGGGTCATGTTAGAAATTATACAATTGGTGATGTAATAGCTCGTTACAAATTTCTAAATGGTTTTAATGTTTTACATCCTATGGGATGGGATGCGTTTGGTTTGCCAGCTGAAAATGCCTCTAAACAAAACAACTTGCATCCAAAAGATTGGACAGAAAATAACATTAAAACAATGAAAAAACAGCTTCAATTATTAGGTTTATCGATTGATTGGGATTTGGAGATTTCTACTTGTGATAAAAATTACTATAAATATCAGCAAGAATTATTTATAGATTTTTATGAAGAAGGATTAGTTTCAAGAAAAGAAACCTACGTTAATTGGGATCCAATTGAAAAAACTGTTTTAGCAAATGAGCAGGTAATAAACGGTAGGGGTTGGAGATCTAATGCTTTAGTAGAAAGAAAAAAATTATCTCAATGGTTTTTTAATATTACTAAATTCGCCGAAGAACTTTTAACAGATTTAGAAAAGTTAGAGGGTTGGCCTGATAAAGTAAAATTAATGCAACAAAATTGGATTGGAAAATCGTTTGGTTGTGAAATAAATTTTAAACTATTTGAGTCAAACGATACAATAAATATATTTACTACAAGACCAGATACAATATTTGGTGCTAGTTTTATATGTTTATCTGTAGATCATCCATTAAATGAAAAATTTAAAAAAAATAAAAGTTTTTTAGAATTTAAGAAGGATTGTAATAAAACAGGAACAACTGAGGAAGCTATTGCTAATGCAGAGAAATTGGGTTTCAACACAAATTTATTTGTTAAGCACCCTTTCATTCAAGGAAAAAAATTGCCTGTTTATTTCGCAAACTTTGTACTTATGGACTATGGAACCGGCGCCATTTTTGGGTGTCCGGCTCATGACCAACGTGATTTCGATTTTGCAAAAAAATATAATTTAGAAATTATTGAAGTAGTCTCACAAAACAAAAATGTTAACTCATCTTTAAAAGAAGCTTATACAGGACCAGGTAAAATAATTAATTCAGATTTTCTAAATAATCTGAATATTGATGAAGCTAAAGAAAAAATAATATCTAAGATAGAAAAAATTAAGATCGGTAAAAGAAAAACTCTTTTTAGACTAAAAGATTGGGGAATATCTAGACAGCGTTACTGGGGCTGTCCAATTCCTATGTTATATCTTGAAGATGGTTCGGTTGTTCCTGTTGACAAAAGCGATCTTCCAGTAGAATTGCCTGAAGACATTGACTTAAATAGCAATGGAAATCCTTTGGCTGCTCATCCTAATTGGAAAATAACAACTCATAAAGCCACAGGAAAAAAAGCAATAAGAGAGACTGACACTTTAGATACATTTGTTGATTCCTCTTGGTATTATCTAAGATTTTGTTCACCTAAACACAATATTTCTCCTTTTGATGAAAAAAAAATAGATTACTGGATGCCGGTTGATCAATATATTGGAGGGATAGAACACGCAATATTACACCTGCTATACTCTCGTTTTTTTACAAAGGCCATAAGTAAATGTAACAACTCAATAACATTAGAAGAGCCTTTTAAAAATCTCTTTACTCAAGGAATGGTTTGTCATGAGTCATACAAAGACACTAATGATAACTGGCTATATCCTGATGAAATTGAAAAAATAACTCCCACAAATGTTATTAAAAAAAAAGATAAATCCAAAGTAATTGTGGGACCTGCTGAGTCGATGTCGAAATCTAAAAAAAATACTGTAGATCCTGAAACTATGATTAAACAGTACGGTGCTGATGCAGTAAGATGGTTTATTTTATCAGATAGCCCACCAGAGAAAGATATTCAGTGGTCAAATACCGGAGTTTCCTCAGCTAATAAATTTTTACAAAAAATTTGGAATTTAAATTATGAAATTTATAAAAAAATAAATGAAAGTGAAAATAAAAAGTCTAAAAACGATAACTTGATGAATTCAAAAATTAATAATTTTGTTTATAAAATTGATAATGCGATCAAAAATTTTAGATTTAATGTTGCTATAGCACTCTTTTATGAAGTTTATAAAATATTTAAAGATAATTTAAATATTAATAAAAAAACTCTTTCGGATAATATAATTCTGATTATGAAACTTATGATACCTTTTGCGCCTCATTTAGCATACGAATGTTTAGAATTACAGGGTTGCAAAACTTCAAATCAGTGGCCTAAAGTCAGTGATGAAAATATCTTTGAACAAATAAAATTTGCAATACAAGTAAATGGTAAAACAAGAGATATACTTGAAGTAAAAAAGGATCTAAATAAGGAACAAATTGATAAAATAGTTAGAGAAAAATCTAAAGCTAAAAAATATTTAATGGATAAAAGAATTATTAAAACTATATTTATAGATAATAAGATAATAAATTATATCATTTAACTTGCTTTATATGTCTAAAAAAAAAAATACATTTCTAATCATTATATTTTTATTTTTATATCAGTGTGGTTTCAAGTTAGTAAATTACTCGGAATTAAATAATTTCAAAATTGAGAAAATAATTACTGAAGGTGAAAATAAAATTAATTATAAATTGAAAAATTATATTCAAGTAATTTCAAATAATAATAGTGATACGAAAATAGTCTTAAACCTTAAATCTGAAAGCAAAAGCTCAATAAAGGAAAAAAACAGCAGTAATGAAGTTACGAAATACCAGTTAGAGATCACTACAATAATTAATTTAAGAGATTTAAACACTAATAGAACGGATAAATTTGAATTTTTAGTTAATGGTGATTATCTTGTAGCTAATAAATATTCAGAAACACTAAAGAATCAAGAACAACTTATAGAAAATTTGACGAGAAAATTATCATCGGAAATAAAAAGAGAACTATCACAACGATTAAATGATTCATAAAAGTTATTTGGTAGAAAAAAACATAAATATTTTAAAAAATGAATTTGCACTTTTCTATGGTGAGAACTTGGGAATGCAAAAAGATTTTAAAAATATAATCACAAAACAAAATTTAAATTCAGAAATAGTTAGGTTAGATCAAGAAGATATAATAAAAAATCCTGACTTTTTATTTACTGAAATTTTAAACCTATCTTTATTTGATAAAGGAAAAATATTTTTTATTAGTAACGCAAACGACAAAATACTACCCATTATTCAAAACCTAGAGAAAAAAATTGAAAAGCAAAAGATTTATTTATTCTCAAATTCACTTGAAAAAAAATCAAAATTAAGAAGTTATTTTGAAAAGTCTAATGTACACGATATTGTTCCTTGTTATGTTGATAATGAAATAGATCTTAAAAACATAATTTTTGATAAACTTAAGAATTTTAAAGGATTGAATTCAGAAAATTTAAATTTGATAATTGAGAACAGCAATTATGATAGAATAAAACTCAATAATGAGTTGAATAAAATTATCCTTTATTTTGAGAATAGAATTATTTTAACAGATAAACTTTTTAAACTATTGAATTTAGAAGTTAATGAAAATTTTAATACAGTTAAAGATGAAGCAATTAATGGCAACAAAATAAAGACAAATAAGTTACTAAACAACTCATCTTTAGATCAAGATAAAAGTATGTTCTACATTTCATTGCTAAACCAACGATTTGATAAACTAAAATTGATAAACCAACTTAAAAATGATGATAGTTTGGAACAGAGAATAAATTTAATGAGACCGCCAATATTTTGGAAAGATAAACCTATGTTTTTAATGCAGGCAAAAAAATGGAATCTAAAAAATATTAATAAAATTCAAAATGAAATTTATGAAGCTGAAATTAAAATTAAAACCACATCTTTAATTAATAAAAATATTTTATTGAAAAAATTACTTATAGATATTTGTAATTTAGCTAACGCCGCTTAAGAAGTTTTGAAATAAATTCAAATTGTTCTAAATTTTTATAATTTATAGTTAATCTACCCGAATTATTTTTTTTATTTATAATA
>CEOK01174903.1_pt1 | contig 10338 bp, 9 predicted proteins | sample 427001 | NCBI WGS metagenome assembly CEOK01 (sample SAMEA2591108, study PRJEB7988) | marine metagenome | isolation source: saline water (ENVO:00002010), including | reverse complement strand
TGCTCAATTCTTCCACCGTTATCTGCATCAAAAATTAATGGTTTAACAAAGATGTTTCTGCAAATATATATTCAAATGTATATGGGCAACATCACCGCTCGTGGCAGAATTTGATTGATTTTATAAATACAGATTATTTTAAAAATCATAAAAATTTGTATGAATTGATTTCAAAAAAATTTAAAATTAAAAATTACGCAGAATTTAATAGTCCTTTCATGGGCCTTTTTTTAGATATTTTTGATAGAGAAAACTCATTGAAAGTATCTTTGAAAAAAAATCTTTCAAAAAATATAGTTACATATTTATCATCTAGACAAGTCGCAGGCAAAAATAATAAGATTAAAAAATTATGGATGGCTAATTCAAATAAAGCTCTCAAAAAAATCAAAATATTAAAAAAAAAAATTAATTATGATATTAATAAGTTTTTAGTTTTAGATCACTCAGATATTGCTTGGGGAATTAATGATAATTATAAATCTGTAAATAGTATTTCTTATGCAAAAGAATTATTAAACTTAAAAACTATAAACATTGATGAATTAAAAAATAATTTTAAATTTGATTTGTTTGGATTATTTTTAACTTTAGATCATACTCATAACCCAAGAAAAATATTAAACATGGCACTTCAAAATAGTAAGCTTGTTATAGTAAAATGTCATATTAATAGAAATATTAATAAACAACACCTATTTTCATTATCAGAAAAATTCTTAAATTATTTAAAAAAACAAAGAATATTTGTGCAAATTATAAATGATCGAATTGAAGATAAAAAGTTAACAAATACTCATCATTTATATTTTATATGCTCAAAAAAAAAATTTTTAATATGAAAATAAAAAAACAATTTAGCGAAAGATTATTTTATTTAAAATTATTTAATAAGCTTTTTCCAATTCCAAGAAGTATAACTGGCAAGGGTTATAGAAAGAGCTTAAATATCTTAAAAAAATATATACCCTTTAAAATAAAAAAGTTCAATTCAGGTACTAAAGTTTTTGATTGGATTGTACCTTTGGAGTGGGATGTTCAAGAGGCAAAATTAATAAATTCAAAGAATAAAGTAATTTGTGATTATGATAAAAATAACATTTCTCTAATGTCATATTCTAAAAGTGTTTCAAAAATTTATAAATTTAAAGATATTAAAAATAATTTATATACTATAAAAAAAGAAGAAAATTTAACACCATATACGACTAGTTATTATAAGAATAATTGGGGATTTAATCTACCGTACAGAATTTATAAAACTTTAAAACCAAATGAAAAGTTGAAAGTTAATATTAAATCAACTTTAAAAAAAGGATCACTGGATATTGGATTGACTACTCTCAAAGGTAAATCAAAAAAAATTGTATTGTTCTCAACTTATCTATGTCATCCTAGTATGGCAAATAATGAGCTAAGTGGTCCTCTCGTTATGTTGGGTTTGTACAATCACATAAAAAAAATAAAAAATAGAAAATATAATTATATGTTTTTAATAAACCCAGAAACTATAGGTTCCTTATGTTTTTTAAAAAAATATGGAAATAAATTAAAAAAAGATATTTATGCTGGGCTTGTATTGACCTGTCTTGGAGGAAATAATAATTTAAATTATAAATTAAGTAATAATAGTGAATCAATTTTTAATAAAATATTTTTACATTTAAAAAATTATAGGAAAATAAAGGTAAGACCTTTTGATCCTACATCGGGTTCTGATGAAAGGCAATTTTGTTCGCCAGGATTTAATTTGCCCATGGGACAAATTTCAAAATCTGTATATGGAACTTACAAAGAATACCATACAGATGGTGATAATTTAAAATTTATGGGAATACAAAATGTTATTAAATCTAAAAATGAGATATCGGAAGTTATTGATTTACTAGAGCTTAATGGAAAAATTTACAGATCAAATCCCTATGGTGAACCATTCTTATCAAAATATAATTTATACCCAAATGTTAATTTTAATAAAAATAAAAATAAAAATAGAAAATCTTATATGTTGAATTTGATACTTAAAATATTGTCATTATCTAATGGAAAATATGATTTATTCGATTTATCAAACATTATAGGAATTTCAATATTTGAAATTATTGATCCAATCAAAGAGCTAACAAATAAAAAAATTATTTATCTAAAATAATGAAATTGATTTTAATTACAGGGAACCATCCAAGACATTTTTATTTAGCAAAAAAATTGTATAAAAAATTTGATAATATTTTTTGGATTATTGAAAAACGAGAGAAATTTATTCCCAAAACAAATATCAAAAATTTAAAGTTAAAAAAGTTGTACAAAAAACATTTTATAAAAAGAAATAATAGTGAAAACAAATTTTTTGGAGATTACAAAAAAATTAAAAGTTTGAAGTTTTACAAAAAAAATTATATTGACAGAAAAAAATTTCAAATAAGTATAAAATCCCTCTTAAAAGATGAGGCAGCAGATTTGCTTCTAAGTTTTGGATGTAGCAAAATAGATAATTTAATTTTAAAAAAAAGAAATATTAAAAAACATCTTAATATACACGGAGGATTATCCCCTAATTTCAGGGGATCAATCTCAAATTTTTGGCCAACTTATTTATTAGAACCACAATTAACAGGTTATACATTGCATAAATTATCTGACTCTATTGATGGAGGTGAAATAATATTTCAGACTTCAGTAAAACTTAATAAAAATGATGGAATACACGACTCAAATTGTAGAGCATTAAAAACTTTTATTAATTATTTTGTAAAAAAAATTAATATAAAATCATTAAGGAATCTTAAAGGGATAAAGCAAAAAAATTTTGGTAAAATTTGGCAAAAGAAAGATTGGGATCCAAAACACTTAGATTTAATATATAACAAATACAATGATAAAATTATAAATTATTGTCTTAAGAATAAATTTAAATTGAAAAAGCCTAATTTGATAAATGTACTGGAAAATAATTAAATTTTATGTGCGGTTTCTTTATTCAAATACCGTTAAATAAATCAAATTATTTTGACAAAAAAAAATTTATTGAAAGTTCTAAATTAATTTCTCATAGAGGGCCTGACCAAAAAAAATATTTTTTTCATAAAAATATTAATTTTAGTTTTTATAGATTAAGCATTATTGATAAAAACTTAAGAGCGAGCCAACCAATGATCTCATTTTCTGGTAATTTAGTAATTGTATTTAATGGAGAAATTTACAATGCAAAAAAATTAAAAGAAAAATTGAGGGAATATAAATTTAAAAGTAAATCTGACACTGAAGTTTTATTAAATTTATATCATAAATATGGTTCGGATTGTCTCAAATATTTAAAAGGAATGTTTAGCTTCGTAATCTATGACAAAAGTAAAAACTCTTGTTTTTTTGCAAGAGATAGATTTGGGATAAAGCCACTTTACTTTAAGAAATGTAAAAAACAAATTTTGATATGTTCAGAAATAAAACCAATTTTAAATTTTTCAAAAAATAATAGATTTAATAAAATAGCATTTAAAGAATTTTTGATTTGGCAGAAAATGGATCACAAAAACGTTACCTTTTTTAAGGACGTAAACTCTTTAGAAAAATCTTATTATGGAATTATTAAAAAAAATAATATTTTATTTCATAAATACTGGTCAATTGAAGATAATGATAAAAAAATTAAAAAAAATTTTGAAAAAAAATACTTAGAGTTTTTTGAAAGTTCCATAAAAAACCATCTGATATCAGATAGAAAAGTTGGATTACTTTTTAGCGGTGGAACAGACAGCACTGCATTAGCTATAATGATGAAAAAAAATTATCCTCAAAGTTTTACAAACTATACTTACGATTTTGAAAATAATAAAATTGGTGATCATGATATATCAAAAAAAATATCAAAAGAATTAAAGATCCCTTATAAGTCACTCTTAATTAAACCTAAAGAAGTAATTGACGATTTTGACCAAATGTGTCTAAGGCTAGAGTCACCATTTACCTCGATAAGACTGTTTGGAAATCATAAGTGTTTTAATGAAATGAAAAAAGATAATGTTGCTGTAGCTCTAGAAGGTTCGGGTGGAGATGAAATTTTAGGTGGATATGAATATAATTCTGTTAACTCAATTTTGGATAAAGTTAAAAGTAAAAAAGACGTATTTAACCAAATACATTTTTTATTAAATAAAAATCAAACAAAATTTTTTGATTACTTAAAAACAATTAAAAATCAATTTGGTGTACTAAAAGATTGTACTCCATTTTTAAATGAAGAGTATTTTAGAAAAAATTTTTTAAAGAATGTTGAAAAAGAAATGTTTTTTTACTCTAATAGTATAAATCATTTACAGAAATCACAATTAATTGACATCGATTATGTGAATTTACCAAGGAGCTTAAAATATTCAGATAAATTGAGTATGTCCTGTGGAGTTGAAAATAGAGTTCCCTTTTTAGATGAACATTTGGCAAGTTTCTGTTTTCATTTGAAAAATAATTTAAAAATTAGACATGGAATTGAGAGATATATATCCAAAAATGCTCTTAGTAAGATAATTAATAAAAATTTGTTTAATAAAGAAAAAAAAGCAATAACAGATCCACAAAGTCACTGGCTTAAATCTAATATGAAAGATTTCGTTATGGATAATTTGAATTCCAAAGATTTTAAAGAATATCAAGTTTTGAATTCTAAAAAATTCATTAAAAGTTTTGAATGGTTTGTAAGAGAAAAAAATTCTTCAAGTTTCCATATTTTTATGAATTTAACTACTTTTTTATTTTATAAAAATTTCAAAGAAAAATTTAATGTAAATTTTTAAAATTTATAACTTTTGATAATAAAAAGTTATATCTTGTAAAATGATATTAGTAATTACTTTTTATTTTTTTTTGATATTGCTGTTTTGACTAATTTTTACTATCTGATGACTGAAAATAATATACTTTTGTTTTTAAATTAGTATTTTTTTAATTTTAAAAAATTTTTTAAAAGAAAGTTAAGAGTCTTATGTCTTCCTTTTTTAATGACTTCTGAATAATAATGAGATTTTTTAAGATCAAACGGGCGAGTAAACTGGTACATCGAAATGGCTAAACAAATTATATCATAATCATTAATTAAATTTTGACTATATTTTCTTTTAATAGATTTTAGTAATTTAATATTTTCTTTGATCATTTTTTCTTTATAATTTATACCAAACAACTGATTTTTTCCAATTTGTGTTTTAAGTTTGTTTAAAATCGATAATTTTGAAATGTAATTTTTTTTTTTAGTAATGTAAATTCGATCAAAGCCAATTGTAAAATAATTGGGGGACTCATGATTATAATCTCTTAGATCATTTTCATAATAGAAAGGTTCTGCACCAAGAGTTTTAATATCTTTTAGTATATCTTTGGGGTGGAAATTATGTTTATAAGGAACAAAAAAATCATCCATTATTCTTGATGATTGATAATGATCTAATTGACAAAAACAATGAATGATAGAATTTATATTTCTAATTTTATTTAAATGTTTTTTATTAATCAAAAATCTTATTGCATCTACAATAAAATATTTGAATTCTCCAGATCTATAAAACCCCATATACATTAAACCATTTTTTTTAAGTGCATTAATAAATTTAATTAAGCACTTTGCTGGATTTTCTAGATGTTGGTAAATACCTGATAAAAAAATAATATCAAATTTTTCTGTTCCTAAATCAAAATTATTAATATCACCAGAAAAAGTCTGAATATCTTTTTTATTTTTTTTTTTCCACTTCTTTAATTCGGTTACTGTATCTTTTCCTAAATCTAAATGAACTACAGATGCACCGTAATTCGCAAAAACTCTTGCTTCACGGCCCGTTCCTATATTGAAAACTTTTTTATTTTTGAGCTGATATTGAGATAATTTCATTATCTTAAGTGACTCTTTAATATATTTAGAAGAATTATTGTCTATTGATTTTACTAATTTACCATCTTTTACTTTATACAATGGTCCCCAAGCTAATTTTTGATAAATTTTTTTGGTAAAGTTGAGTGTAGATTTATTTTTTGTCATATCTTTAAAATTTGAAAGAAATTTTTTTCAGTACATAAATCAAGACAATTGATGTATTAGTACTATACAGTTATTTAACATTAACGTTCAATTGTTGAACAGTCAAGCAAATTAATATAGAGCTATTTAAGAATATGAAAAAAAAGATAATTGACCCTAATAAAGGTATATTGTTTTGGGTAACTGGATTGTCTGGATCGGGAAAAACCACACTTGCGAAAAAAATTAAAAAAGATATTGAAAATTTATATGGTCCCACTTTATTAATAAGTGGTGACGATATTAGAAGAATATTTGATTATCAAAAATATACAGCTGAAGAAAGATATTCTTTAGTAATCAAATATCGTAAGTTTGCAAAATTTATTACAAATCAAAATATTAATTTAATATTTGCAGTTGTAGGAATGATGGACTCAGTAAGAAATTGGTATAAAAAAAATATACCAAACTATATAGAAATATATATTAAGGCTGATTTAAAAAAAATTATTAAAACTAAAAAGAAAAAAATATATCATAAAAAAAATGCAGGAGACATAGTGGGTATTAATATTAAACCAGAATTTCCAAAAAATCCCAACATTTTATTAAAAAATAATTTAAAACAAGATATAAATTTATTAGCAAAAGATTTAGTAAATAAAATAAAAAAAATTATTTAAAATAAATATGAAATTTTTTAATTTTAGGTATATACCATTAGTTTCATAACTTAATGAAAAAAAAAAAACTAGTCTATGTGGGTCTTTCAGCAGATATATTGCACGAAGGTCATATCAACATTCTAAAATTAGCTAACAAACTAGGTGATGTCACAGTTGGACTTTTAACAGATAAAGCAATCGCAAGTTATAAAAAAATACCCCATCTTTCTTACAAGCAACGTGAAATAGTTTTGAAAAACATTAAATTTGTAAAAAAAGTTATTCCACAAAAAACTTTAGATTACAGACCAAATCTTCAAATAGTTAAACCAAATTTTGTAGTTCATGGAGATGATTGGAAAATTGGTGTACAAAAACAGGTGCGCCTTAATGTTATTAAAACATTACGTAAATGGGGTGGAAGATTGATAGAACCTAAATATACAAAAAATATTTCATCCTCTTTAATTAAAAAAAACATTTTAAAAGTAGGCACTTCACCTGATACAAGAAAATCTAAACTTAGAAGATTAATTGAAGCTAAAGATATTGTGCGAATTTTAGAGTCTCATAGTGCACTTACTGGAATGATAATTGAAAATTTAAAAATAATTAAAAATCAAAAGTTTTTTGAATTTGATGGAATGTGGTCTTCAAGCTTAACAGACTCTGCTTTAAGAGGTAAGCCAGACAATCAATCAGTGGATTATTCTACGAGAATAGCAAGTTTAAATGAAATTTTCGAAGTCACAACTAAACCATTAATTTTTGATGCAGATAACGGTGGAAGAATTGAGCATATAGCATATATGATAAAATCATTAGAAAGAATGGGGGTTTCTGCTGCAATTATAGAAGATAAAATTGGATTAAAAAAAAATTCATTATTCAAAGATCAGAAAGGGGCAAAACAAGATAGTATTTCTGGGTTTAGTAAAAAAATCCTCAAAGCAAAAAATGCAACCATCTCCAACGATTTTTTTATAATTGCAAGAATTGAAAGTTATATTTTAGGAAAAAATTTAAATGATGCTCTTAGAAGAGCTGAAGCATACAGTAAGGCAGGTGCTGACGCAATTCTTATACACAGTAAAGAAAATAACCCTAACCAAATTTTTGAATTTGCTAAAAAATTTATTAAAAGTAAATATTTTAAACCCATGGTAGCTGTCCCTTCATCTTACTCAAAAACATATGAAAAAGATTTAATAAAAAATGGATTTAAGATTATTATTTACGCAAATCATTTGATGAGAGCATCTTACCCCGCTATGGTTAATGCAGCTAAAACTATTTTAATGAACAAAAGATCTTTCGAACTTGAAAGAAAAATCATTCCAATTAAGGAAATAATTAATTTAGTAAAATAATGATTAATTCAAAAAAGGTTATTAGCCTTTTAAAAAAAAATAAAACTAATTTTTTTACTGGTGTTCCAGATAGTATTTTAAAAGAACTCTCATCAATTCTACAAAGAAAGAGTAAAAAAGATCACATAATTGCGGCTAATGAAGGTGCAGCAGTTTCGATTGGGATTGGCAATTACCTCGCAACAAAAAAAATTCCAGCAATTTATATGCAAAATTCTGGGCTATCTAATGCACTTAATCCTTTGATTTCAATAGCTCATAAAAAAGTATATTCTATACCACTAATTCTTATAATTGGGTGGAGAGGATCACCAAAAATTAAGGATGAGCCACAACATGAAGTAAAAGGGGGAATTACAGAAAAAATCTTAAATCTTTTAAATATTAAATATACTATTCTTAGATCCGATAAAGACCTTGCTAAGTTTGAAAAACAAATAAAATTTGCCAAAAAAAATAAATCAATAATAGCTTGTCTGATTGAACAAGGCACTTTAGAAAAAATTAGAAAAAAAAATAATATAAAAACCTACAACCGACTAGATAAAGAATTTTTTTTGAAAAATTTGTTAGAAAATGTTCAACCTAATGCTAGAGTTATATCAAGTACAGGGTATACCTCTAGAGAGCTAATATATCTGAGAAATAAATATAAATTCAAAAATAGTAAAGATTTTTATATGGTTGGAGGTATGGGGCACACTTCATCAGTTGCGCTTGGATACTCATTGTCCAAAAAAAACAACACTATCTGTATCGATGGGGATGGTTCTTTGTTAATGCACCTAGGATCAATCAAAACTGCTGGAACATTTGCTAAAGGAAATTTTAAATATATTTTATTAAATAATAATTGTCACGACTCTGTTGGTGGTCAACCTACACACGCAAATAATATAGATTTTAAAAATCTTTCAAAAAGTTTGGGATTCAAAAAATTTTATCAGATTAAAAATAAAAAAAATATTCAAAAAATAATAAAAAGTTTCTTAAAAAAAAATAGTTTAAATTTTTTAGAGGTTAAAATCAATAATAGTAAAATCAAGAAATTACCCAGGCCATCTAATTTGATAAAAATCAAAAATAAATTTATAAGTTAAATGATCAATTCCATTCAAGATGTAACTGAATTTATAAATGATAAGAGTTTTAAAAAGATATTCTTATTATGTGGAAAAAACTCTTTTGTAAATTCTGGAGCAGAAAAATTATTTGATAGAAATATTGAAAAAAGAGATATTAAATTTTTTTTTAAAGCCTCAAAAATACCAAATTTAGATGAATTGATAGAGATCATTAAAGAAATTAAAATTTTTAAACCAGATCTAATTTTAGCAATTGGTGGTGGCGCTATAATTGATTATGCTAAAATTGCGAACTTGGTAGATGATAGGCCTGATATAGCAAATTTAATTATAAATTACTCTTACCCATTAAAAAATAAATATGCTAAATTGGCAGTCATACCAACTACCGCAGGATCGGGTGCCGAAGTTACTTCAAATGCAGTCATGTATGTTAATGGTGTAAAATATTCTTTTGAAAGTGAATTATTAATACCTGATTATTTTTTCCTTGTTCCAGAATTTTTAATTTCTGCCCCAAATAATATTAAAGCTTCATCTGGATTTGATGCTATAGCTCAGGCATTAGAGTCATTAGTTTCAAAAAAATCTAATTCAAAAAGTATTGAGTACGCATCAAAATCAATAAAAATATCTTTAGATAGTTTTATACCTTTTTTAAATAATCCAAGTTTTAAAAATGCTTCAGAAATGAGTATTGCTTCAAATTTAGCTGGCAAGGCCATTAATATTTCTAAAACAACAGCACCACATGCTGCCTCCTATCCATTTACATCTTTGTTTAATATAAGTCACGGACATGCTGTGAGTTTATTTTTTGAGAATTTCTTTAAATTTAATTATGATAACTTAGATAAATCTGAGACATCCTTTGATTTAAAAAAAAGATTTGAATTAATTTTCAATCTTTTTGATGTGAAAAATATTAAGGATTTTAATTCAAAAATTTCAATCATAAAAAAAAAAGCACTATTAGAGGATAATTTAAAAATTCTTAATATAAATATAAACCAAAGTTCAGAACAAATTATCAAAGGTATTAATTTATTAAGACTCGGAAATAATCCAGTGAAGTTAATTGATAAAGATATAATTAAAATTATTTCAAATTAAAAAAAAACCCCAACATAAATGTTGGGGTTTTTAATATAAATTATCAATACTTTTAAAATTTTTTTCAGTGCATAAATCAAGCCAATTGAGCTATT
>CEOK01128263.1_pt1 | contig 10353 bp, 10 predicted proteins | sample 427001 | NCBI WGS metagenome assembly CEOK01 (sample SAMEA2591108, study PRJEB7988) | marine metagenome | isolation source: saline water (ENVO:00002010), including | reverse complement strand
GCTTTTTCAATAAAAAAATTAATTCGCTCATTAGCATCGACTTGAGAGGAAAAGTCTAATTTAGCCTCTTTTTTATCATCATAAATAACCTTGTCAAATGGATTTATGGAAATAGTATTTGATTTTGTCCAATTAACATGATTTAACATAAGCAACCTTGAAATTTAGAAATTAATTAAAAATTATAAGTAAATAAACAAAATTAGACAACAAAAAAAATAAAATATCAAAAATATAAAGTAAATCGGTTATACTGAAATATAAAAAAAGAAAAAAATATGAAAAAAATAATCTCAATAGATAAAAAAGAAAAAAGAAAAACAGAAGCGCTGGATGCACTACATAGGTTTTATAGTAATTTTGAAAATGAAGCAGAAGAAAAAATTCGAGAAGCATTGCCAGAAGCACTAATTTTAGAAATTATTGATAATGATAATTAAAAAAAAATTTACACAATTTTATAAAAATAAATATAAATAAAATTAGATTCCAAAAAAATAATTTGTTAGGATTATGTTATGGCAAACGAAAAACAAAAAGAGTTTTGGTCCGGTCATGGGGGTCAAAATTGGGTAACAAAAAAAGAAACACTAGACGATATGTTATCTCCCTATGGTTTAGAAGCAATAAACCATTTAACTCTAGATAATAATTCCCATATCCTTGATATTGGATGTGGATCTGGAGAAACCACATTTCAACTAGCCAATCAAATATCTAGTACAGGGTCTGTTACAGGTATCGATATTTCAGAACCCCTTCTAAAATTAGCTTCAAAAGACAACAAATTTCAAAATGTATTATTCATTCAAGCCGATGCACAAAATTCTAATCTTCGAAAAAAATTTTATTCTCATGCGTTTTCAAGATTTGGCGTGATGTTTTTTGAAAATTCAATTTCTGCATTTCGAAATATTCATAGCTCACTAAAAGAAGATGGCCAATTAAGTTTTATTTGTTGGCAATCGCCTCAAAAAAATTTGTGGCAAACATTAGTGATGATGGAAATAAAAAGATTTATCGAAGTACCAACACCTAACCCTAGAGACCCAGGCCCTTTTGCATTCGGCGAAAAAGACTATGTAAATGAGATATTAACTGAAGCAAATTTTCAAAATATTGCTATCCAACCCTATGAAAAAGATATCACTATTTTTAAAAACTATACCACTGAAAATGCTGTAAAAGAAATGTTAGAACTAAACCCATCGCTTCACTTTCTTAAAGAACACCCCCAAGAAGTTCAATTAAAAATTAAAGAAGCTGTTACAAAATCATACGATAAAAGAAAAACAAGCGAAGGCTTTTCTTTCCCAAGTGCAGCTTGGATTGTAACAGCTAATAAAAAGTAATTATTTTAAGTATTTATCCAAATAAGCCACCGTATCACGTATCATTGTATCTGTTGATGTAGGTGAAAACCCTAAAATTGTTTTAGTTTGATCTGTATTTAAAAAATAATCATGACCAAGCATTGGAATTGAAGGTTTCATGCTTGAATCCAATAACGAAATAATCTTCATCATAAAATTGGGAGCAACTTTATCAGGTGCTTCATAACCAATATCTCTAACTTGATTACAGAATTTAATCATCCATTCAGGTTCATTAGATAATAGAAACCGTTTCCCGATTGCCTCATCATTTTCTAATGCATTAATATGCATTTTTACAACATCTCTTAAATCAACAAAAGGAATTTTCATGTTTGGAACCACAGGCATTTCTTTTTTTACAATCATTTTAAAAAATCCAATTGATGTTTTATTTAAATGATTACCAATACCTGGTCCCCAAACAACAGAAGGATTAATCGCTGTTAGTTTAAGTTGAGGATGTTCCTTAACAAAGTCCCAAGCTGCCTTTTCAGCTAAAGTTTTACTTTTGGTGTACGTATCGATCGCTTTATGATCTACATTCGTCCATGTTTCATGACTATATTGTGTTTCATCAAAATTTCCAAACCAAACAGCCGCATTTGAAGACGTCATAATGACACGATTAACATTCGCTTTTAAAGCCGCGTTTAAAACACGTTTTGTACCTTCAATAGCTGGTATTAAAACATCATCAGGGTTTTTAGGTTGTTTAGCAGGAAATGGTGAAGCAATATGCATTATTGCATCAGAACCAGAAACAGCGTCTTCCCAACCTTCATCTTTAGTTAAATCAGCATGAACAAAATCAATATCTACAGTTTGATTTAAATGAGCTTCTAAATCAGCTTTTACCTGATCAGCATCACTCATATTACGTAACGTTCCCTTAATTGCGTAACCACCCTTTATTAGCTCGGCTATTGTAGCCATAGCAACATAACCAGCAGCACCAGTAACACAGACTTTTTTCATAATTACCCGCCTTTTTGTTTATATATTCACTATAATACATGTTTATGGGAATAACAATTTTAAAGAAAAATAATAATTTAAAAAAATTCTTAAATGAAAATAATGTAATATATTATATATAATATTCGATATCTAATTAATGAAAGAAATAATATCCTTAACAAAACATAGTCAATTAAACACTTTTCTTATTTGGGCAATGAATGACACTATTCATAAATATGAGAGCACACTAACAAAAACTGAATTATTTCAAATACCCATCAATTCAACTCAATTAACACCATTTTCAGTATATCATGCAGATAATATAGCTAAAGAAAAAAAAGAGCATTATTTAACTGCTCTGGGTGAAAGACTTAATCAAATTTATGATAAAGCTATTCAAAAAATTAATGAACTCAACAAAATAGTAAATAGGTAAAATCATGGCACTTGCAATAACAGATAAAACAATTCCTGAGTCTAAATTTCATAAAAAAAGAAAAGCTAATGAGATTTATAACCCATTAAAAAATGCTCAAATACAAAGCACATTACCATCAAAGCCAGAACACAATTCTAAAGAAAAATTAGTACCTCAACCAAAAACAAATATCCCAAATCATATCGTACCTGAATTCGATGTAAATACATTAGATTTTGATATATTAGATGATCAATTCAACAATCCAAACCAAAACACATCAGCATTAAATTCTCAAAATATAGAACATACAACAATAATAATGATCGAGGATATAGCTAAAGCATTATCTGGAAAAATAAATTCCGAAATAAATACAAAAGAAGCAATTATCAACTATTTAATAGCATCATCAAATGATCAAAGAAAAAATTTAACTGATCAATTAAATTTTTTTAAATATTTAAATTTACCCATAAGTGAAGAAAATAAATTACCATTTAGCTATCGAACAGAAAAAATGGAATCCTATATTTTTGAAACAAAATTTGTTAACTATCAAACAGTTCATCATCATTATGAAGCAGCTGAATCAGTTAATATACTTGTAAGAGAAATAGGTAAAAATAACAATCGACTAGCAATAGCAATCAAGGGCTATGATTACAACTTTAAAAGCAATACAATTACTTTAAAAGAAATAAACATCTATGAAAAACGTGATTTAGATAAAATAAATATTTTACCCGCCGTAAATTCAAGCACTTATAATGATGATTTATTTACTTACTTAAGTCAAAATAAAATAAAATCTAAACATATTAATTATGAAATAAACACCAAAGAATGGACCGCTTTTGAAGAAATAGAAAAATGCCCAAATATAATCAATAAATTAATTGGGAAAATCCATACACCAATCGATTTTTATGAAACAACATTATTATATCTTATAAATTCGTTTAAAGATAAAACAACGAATAAAAATAAACGATTACATTTTTTACAAAATCAAGGATTAACACCAACAAATAAATTAGACATTGACGTCAGTATAAGAACAGAACAAGTTGGAAATTATATATTTGAGTCAAGATTTAACCACTATAATACAGACTCCACTAACTACGAAAAAGCAAAATCTGTAATACTGTCCGTAACAAATATAAACAACAGTGAAACGAGTATAATTATATATTTGGAAGACTATTACTACAGTTACTATGAAAGCCTAATAACTTGGGATAGTTTTGATATTTCAGAAGAAATCAATACTAAAAAACTTAACACCACATCATTTGATAATCTCCTTAAATACGCACAAGAAACAGAATTAACTTATACAACCCTAGACTTTAACAAATTTAACACACTTATATTATTAGACTCAGAAAGTATAGACCCTTCTGATATGTTTGCCATCACACCGCCTGAAATTGACTTAAATACAATAACTAAATAAAAAATTGTTGATGACAAATCTTAAACTGCTCTGCTCTTTCTTCAAGGATAAAACTAAAGCTTACAAGTAAATTTAAATCATTTTTATAACAAACAAAGGCATTCCCATAAAATAATTTATAACGTTTATTAATTTCAAGTTGATTTAAATAAGCAAGATCAATCTTATTAATATCCTTGGTAAATTGCATTAAATATGATTTAAATAAAGAAAAAGAATCTTCCTCTAATCTTAATAGATTCATTTTTGCATCAGAATCATATAAAGCATCAAGTAGCATTACATTTTTTTTCTCAACTGCATTCAACCATCTTGTAATTGTCGAATGTGTAACATTATGTGTAACCATAGAAGGCACTAACAAGGTCGTAAAAGGTTGTAAATCATCTTGATTTCGTTGTGTACTATGATGAAACAAAATCTTGTTGTCATAAACATCAGTAACCGTTGTGAATATGACAGGAGTACTAAAACCATTACGCAGGTAAAACGTTTGCCTACCAGAGTCAATTCGAACGCCCCCAATATTTTTAGAGAAACAGTCATCCCATTTAATATAACTAACTTGTGGTACTAAAAACTTAAAATAATCATGAATTTGACTATCTTCTGGCGTATCATACAAAGAGCTAACTAAATCTGGATTTTGAGTTCGAAAACCACTATCCCACTGTTTTAAAAATTTGGGAAGCTCCGTAATTTTGTTTACAGAAAAACGTGCCCGAGAATGATATAAAAGTTTAAGTACTGGACGTGATGTTAAACTAAGCACCCAAAACCACGCTCAATTCAATAGATTCTTTCTGAGATAGCGTAATCTCTTCAGCTTCAACTGAACCGGCACGTTGTACATCTTGCTGAATTAAATCAAATTTATCTTTAAAGTTTTGATCACACTCAATTTTCAAACATTCAACGGGATGCTTCATATTTTTTTGGGCTTGTGATTTGGCACCTCTAATTTCAGTTAAGACATGTATAGCAACAGCTAACACACCTTCTTTTTCAGGAAGCCTTACAGATTCAAATTCAACAGCCACTGGCCAGTTTTCTTTATGAATAGATCGAGTTGTCACAAATTTCCATGACCAAATCTCTTCTGTAATATAAGGCAAAAAAGGTGCAAATAAACGTAAATAGAGTTTTAATGTTTCTTGTAACGTAGCCAAAGCAGAGCGTTTTTTAACCAAATTTTCTTCTCGATAAGCACGCACTTTAACCAATTCAATATAATGATCACAAAATTGCCAAAATGCTTGTTCTGTTAATTCAAGAGCAGTTGAATAATCAAAACTTTCAAACGCTTGGGTAGATTTTTCAATTAGAGTCCGATGCTGTTGAATTAAGTCAGTATCGACTGGCTGAGTGATATCTGAAACTGATAAATCATCAAAATCACTTATTTGCATTAAAACAAACTTCGAAGCATTAAATAACTTTGTCGTTAATTTTTGACCAATTGAAAAAACGGCCTCATCTAGCGCAGTATCTGCACCAAGTTTGGCTTTTGTAGCCCAATAACGTATCGCATCAGATGAATACTGATCTAATAAATGTTCAGGCGTAATAACATTCCCTTTCGACTTAGACATCTTTTTACGATCCGGGTCTAATACCCATCCACTAATTACAACGTTTTTCCAAGGTATTTTTTCTTCATGCATCCATGCTTTTACAATGGTATAAAAAGCCCATGTACGAATAATTTCGTGTGATTGTGGCCGTATATCCATCGGAAAAACAGATTCATGTCTTTTTTGATTATCTATCCAATGAGATGTTAATTGAGGCGTTAATGAAGAAGTTGCCCAGGTATCCATAACATCAGGATCACCGATAAAACCACCCGCTTTATTACGTTGCTCTTCTGTAAATCCTTTCGGGCAATGAATAAGCGGATCAACAGGACACTGATCTTCACTAGCAAATAATGGTTGATCATAATCAGGTTCTCCATGCTCATCAAGTTTATACCAAACTGGAAAAGGGACACCAAAAAAACGTTGACGGCTAATACACCAATCTTGATTTAAACCTTCAACCCAATTGGTATAACGGGTTTTCATGTAAGAAGGGTGCCAATCAATATTATCAGCTTGGGCTAAAAGCTCTTTTTTGTAATCTAATATCTTAATAAACCATTGTCTTGTAGGAATAAGCTCTACAGGGGTATCACCTTTTTCATAAAACTTAACAGGATGCTCAATAATTTCAGGGTCTTTTGCTAATGCTGGTAATAAACCTGTAACATTAGAATTTGGTTCAACTAGTAATTCCACTATCCGCTTTTGTGCTTTTTTTAATCGTAAGCCAACAAGCTCATCATAATTAGCTTGTGCCTTTTGACTATTATCACTATTAAATGGTGCTTCTCCAAATGTAACTGGCAACATCGTTCCATTTCGACCAACTACTTGCTTTATTGGCAAATCTGATTGCTTCCACCACTCCACATCAGCCACATCGCCAAATGTACATACCATTAATATACCTGTCCCTTTTTCAGGATCAGCATGGGTAGAAGGTAAAATAGGCACCTTGCCATAAAATAAAGGCGTAATTGCGTGTTTTCCAAAATATTTTTGATACCGACTATCCTCCGGATGAGCGACAACAGCAATACAAGCAGCTAATAGTTCTGGTCGCGTTGTTGCAATAACAAATTCAGAGCCATCGTCTACAGCAAAGCGAATATCATGATACGCACCAGGACAATTACGATCTTCAATTTCAGCTTGAGCAACAGCTGTCTGAAAGTCAACATCCCACATCCCAGGAGACTCGATATTTGAAACTCGATTTTTTCTAACTAAATCTAAAAAAGATAATTGAGATGTTTTACGACAATGATCATCAATAGTCGCATATTGCAAAGACCAGTCAACAGATAATGCTAACTTCTTCCATAACTGCTCAAAAGCTTCTTCATCTCGTTTTGTTAAATCTGCACAAGTCTCAATAAAATTTTGTCGCGAAACCGGTTCAAATTCATGTGGCCGTAACTTATGTTTTTCATTTGGCTGAAAAGAATCATTATATGAAACAGTCGGGTCACATTTAATACCAAATACATTTTGAACGCGCCTTTCTGTTGGTAATCCATTATCATCCCAACCCATCGGATAAAAAACATTTTTCCCACGCATTCGTTGAAAACGTGCTATAGCATCTGTATGTGTATAACTAAACACATGTCCAATATGTAACGAACCTGACACTGTAGGAGGAGGAGTATCTACAGAAAATGTTTCAGCTCTATCTTTAGATGGGTCCCAATCATAAACCCCAGCAGTCTCCCATTTTTCACGCCACTTATGTTCAGATTCTGTATGTTTATATTTTTTAGGCAATTCCATGTGCTTGAGTATATCAAGAGAGTAAAAAAGGTACTAGGGATCTCAATTAATTATTAACATATATTGTAGATAGCTTTACGATTAAAACATATAGAAATAGAAAACTTAATAAATAGTTTTAATAGCTTAAAAATTGAAATTAAAAGTAAAACCATCACGAATGAAATTAAAGATACGTTACCAAATATTTCCAACAGAGAATTAAATCATCATAATTTACAAATAACACCTATTATTGATAATAAAAATGAATTTAAAGCTCTTTGTTTAATAATGACAGTATTAATTTTAGGAAGTTCTAGTAGTTTAGTTATATTTTATTTTATAGAACTTTATAATAATTAAAAAATATAATAATAAAAAAAAATTCTAAAATAATACCACCAAATTGTGACTAATGAAAAAAACTATACCTCAGCAATTCAATCTATCATTAACCAGATAAAATTATTGCAGAAATAATTAAAACTATATATTATCTAAAACAATCACTCAAAAAGTAAAATTATTTAAAAATTAATAATAAATAAAAACAAACCATGAACATACACATCTACAAATTACTATATCTATTGAATAGACTACCCTTTGTTAAAGGTAGTGATTATAATGGCATGAATTGGATGTCTCCTTATGACTTTCCTGAAAAATATGTAACTATTTATAGATGAAGTGTTTCTTTTTTCGTACATTTTTTAATCATTTCATCTTCCTATACAGTTTAATTACTTAATAATAAGCTTATTTTTTCTGATAAAAAATCTACATTAAAAAATAAAAATAATAATTTAAAATGAAAAGGAGATTAATATGAATATTTTTAATTTATGCGGTATGTGCATGGAAAATACTACCAATAAGCCTAACGATAAAAAAGAAGAAGTGAGTGAAAAATTAGAATCTGCAGAAAATAATTCTAAAAAACATAAGGTGAAAAAACCTATTCGTATAGAAGAAAGTCAAGTAGTAACCTGCCGACCAATGTAACTAATCATCCGACCAGAAACTCGCGCCGTTTTTCACTATAGCAATATAGTGTTAAACGGTGCAGTTCCCACTTTATTCATTAAAGACATATACCGATAAAATTCTTCGAAAAACATAGCTAAAAAGAGAAAATCTTATACTATCAAATTCTAATTAATCACAATAATAAATTTATAAAACTATACTCATTCAAAAGTGCCTAAAGTAAATAGAAAGACTTTTTTATAAAAAATTATTAAAAATGTATAATCATAATTTGATTAATATTAGGTATCTAAATGTTATAAGCCGAGTTAAATAAAACATATTTAACGAAAAAAACAAATATGTTTGATTCTATTCTTGTTAACAATAATAATGATCTAAATATTAATATTTTAAATATACTCTAATTGTTGTCATATTAATCTTATTGAATTTTTTTCTTTTGTGAGTTAAATTTTTCTGATGTTTTACTCTTTAATTAATCAAACTCAATTTAGTCAATCCAATCAAATCAATACTTCATTTACAAAACAAGAAAAAGCGTTTTTAAAACTATCTCATGCTATTATTTCAGAACAGAATGACACAATTGATTTAGCTATTTCAAATCTTACACAAGAAATCAATAACGAACCGTTTACAGAGAGGCAAATTTTTGTTTTGGAATCTTTACTTAATTTTTATAAATATATTTTAGATTTAGGAATTGAATATAATCAAAATGATTTAAAAAGCACAATAATTCCTGGTAGAAGTTATACTTTAGGAGATTTTTTTTCTGAGAGAATTACTATGAGACACGATTTACATGTATCTTCTGAAACAAACTTAAGAGATAGTTTGATCAAAATAAACAATGTATTAAATGCAATTAGTAATACTAATCCTGAAGATGACTTTATGTGATGAGATAAAAGTTAAGCAACTATAAAATTACAAACTAAGTTTAATAAATCATATTAAAAAAGAGACTGTAAAATAAAGGTTTCTAATTCATAGAAGATTTTTTTTCGTTTGAAATTAAAGAATCAATTCTCAAAATAATTGAATCCATTAATTTAATTTCAAAATCCCATTTTTTTTCAAGTTTTGTAAGGCGTTCTGAATAATCTTGATTTGATAAATCTTCTAATCGATTAGCCACTTTCGTCAAAAAGTCACTTGAAACTTCATATTTTTTAGATGGTATATTTGTTGAACTATTTATCATTGATGTTAGTATAACAAAATTAACTGATTAAACCAGTTTATTAAATAATTTATGTTTTTATTTAAGAGTATTTTAAACTTCATCATTGTTTAGTACTAAAATAAATATCTTAATTGATGGGTAGTATACAGATAAAGTTACTCAATTAGAAGTTAAAACCATTTTATTTTCCTCAACACTGAAAACCCATGTACCATGACTTTTACTTCCATCAGAATATTTTATTTCGCCAGTTACTAATCTCATTTCGTTTACTTCAGGAATAAAAGCCCGTTTTCCTTTTTCAATATATCCATCAGGCCGAATAATTACTCCATTAACCAAAACAACCTTATGTAATTCAGCAGTATATTTAAATGTTCCTTTTGCAATTTTTCCATCAATCAAACAAATTTCCCCCTCAATTAAAGCCATTCGTTCTTTTTCAGGAATATATTCAAATATCCCTTTATTAATTTCTCCATTACTAAATTGTATTTTCCCGAATACAAGTTTTGATCTCACTTTAGTATAAAAACCTTCTATTAATTTATCTTTAATAAAACTAGAACTTTTGTAAGTGTATCCCTTAAAGCTAATTGAATCAGAGTTTATTT
>CEOK01081477.1_pt1 | contig 10360 bp, 11 predicted proteins | sample 427001 | NCBI WGS metagenome assembly CEOK01 (sample SAMEA2591108, study PRJEB7988) | marine metagenome | isolation source: saline water (ENVO:00002010), including | reverse complement strand
TTTTTTTTTTTTTATTCTTTTTTTAATATTTACATTAATATCACAACCTGAAATTCTTTTTTTAAAATATTTAAAATATTGTTCTGCAAATACTCCTTCACCACAGCCAACATCCAAAATTTTTTTAGGTTTTATTTTATACTTAAAAAGGAGATCTTTTATTATTTGAAACCTCCATCTCATCCAAAAATTTGAAGATAATGCATTGCTATACCAAGCTTTATTTAGAAATATTGTCATTTTTAAAAAACTTTTAGTAGAATTCCTTCTATAGTCAATTCATTTATATATAGTTTTCTTAAATTAGCTTTGAATTTAATTGATTTTTTTTTTTGAAATTCCCGCTTTTTTTTATTGCCCATATATTCAAGACTTAATTTAAATAATATGTTCTTTTCTTTAACTTGTGATTTAATAAATAAAAATCCATTCTCCAAATGAGTTATTTCACCATCACCAAAATAATTTTTATTTTGAAAATTCAATTTCCAAAAATCATTATTTTTTGAGTTTTCAAGAGAATTTGAAATATCATCATTTTTAATCTGAGATGTGTCAGAAGAAAAAAGAAACAAAGCAATTATTATTAAAAAAATTTTAAATATTTTTTCCATATGATTTTAATTGAATCACTTATTAAGTACGCAAAAATTAAATAGTGTCCTATAAATGAAAAGCTTATACCGTGTGTTACTTTAAAAACTAAGCCAGGTACAATGGTTAAAAATGTTAAAGAAAAAATAAAGTATATTTCTCTATTTTCTTTAATTGCATAGGTAATAAGAAATAAGAAAAAAATTCCAAAATTGAATATATTTATGACTGTATTTTTATTTGAAATATAAATATTTTTTACCAACAAATTCATTCCAAAAGGAGATAAATTTTGAAAAAAATAAGCTGTGCGTAAATATATTAATTTGATAAATATAATTTTATCATTTTTAAATAATGCTAATGTTTTATTTTTAAATATATTTTCTGTATTTTTGTAACTATGTGGGTGGATTAAATACCCATTTTTTGATGATTCAAAAATTTTGTTATCTTTTTCTAAATTATTTTTTTCAAAAATTATTGGATATGTTAACCAGTCATTCCAAAAACCTGTATTTAAGTTTTTTTCAAATTCATTTAATGACATATAAAATGCTGTCCATTTTATATGTTTAACGTTATAGTCCAAATCAAAGACTTTTCCATTTTTGTTTTTAACATATTCTTTTGCCTCTTTTACTTTGTATTCAAAGTATAAATCAAAACTTTTGTTGATTGATAAAAATAAAGTTGCGATGCAAATTAAAAATATAATTTTTTTCTTTAATGTTACTTTAATAAAGAAAATTATTGTAATTAATTGAATTAAACATAATAAATTCATTTCATTAATCTTATAAAAACAACAAATTAAAAATGTGCTGATAATTACTAACCAAACTGGAGGATTTTTATAATCTTTTATGAAATCAATAAATAGGACTGATATTAATAAATTAAGAATTACAGGGTATCCTTGTATATTTTGTTTGACATAAAATTCATTTATTAGCCAAGGATGAGCAATTAAAAAGTTAATAAATATAAATGCAAATAAAAAATTGAAGTTTTTATTTAATTTGATGAAAATTATATATGAAAACGATACCATAATGAAAAAATTGAATGGTATTAATGAGTTTTTGATAAATCCTAAGCTTATTAATTCAGATAAATAAAATAAATATCCATGAAATTTTCTTCCAAATCTTAAAGCCCACCCATCTTCCATTACTAAATTGTTGTTTAATTCTTTAACTGGATATAACCCGTGTGAATTTAAATAATTTGAAAATCCTAAAACTCTGTCAAAATCTAATCCAGTTTGAGCTATATTCCTAAATTCAGAAATATAGTTTTCAGAATGAACCGAAAACATAATGTTGCAAAATATTATATACAATAATATAAACAGATACTGGTTTAGAATTTCTTTTTTTTCAAAAATGAAAAATTTCATTTACAAGAGTTTGGTCATATTTTTTTTAGTCAATATCACTTTGGCAATAATCATGATACCAATATATGGTCGTATCGATACATTATCAAATTATTTGTCTCGTATTTATGAAGTAGGTAGTAGTGTAAATAAAAATATTAATTATCTTATTGAAAAAGGTGAATTAGGAATATCTCAAGATAAAAAAAAAAAAATTAAAAATATAATATTAGAAATTAAAAATGATATTATTTCAGACTAACTGTTAAAGAACCATGGGTAATAATAAAATATCAATAAAAAAAAATATTAAATTTGGTATTTTAGGTGCGGCTGGCTATATATCTAAAAGACATGTTCAAACAATTAAGAATTTGGGACATGATTTAGTTATTGCATGTGATATAAATGAAAATGTTGGTTATTTAGATGGCTTTTTTCCTAATTGTGAATTTGTAAAAAAAGAAAATATTTTCTTTTCTAGAATAAAAAAAATGAAAGTCGAATATGTTGTGATCTGTACACCTAATTATTTACATTTAAAGCAAATAATAAATTCTTTAAATCAGGGGTGTAAAGTTATCTGTGAAAAACCTCTGGTAATTACTAAAAAAGACTTTAATAAATTACTTACTTTGAGTGAGGACAAAAAAAATAAAATTAATGTTATTTTACAGTTAAGATTGAATTCTACCTTATCAAAAATTCGTAAATATATTAAAAATTTAAAAAAGCCATTTAAATCGAATCTAAATTATGTGACACCGAGAGGCAAATGGTATGAGAATACATGGAAAATTAATAATAAATTATCAGGTGGGATTAAATTGAATATTGGTGTTCATCTATTTGATATTCTTACAATTATTTTTAAATCAAATTTTAAAGTCTTAAGTTTTAGAAATAGTTCAAGAAAATGTTCAGGAAAAATTCTTTTTAATCAAATTACTAATTTAACCTTTAATTTATCAATTAATAAAAAAGATTTACCAAAAAAAAATATTTCAAGTTATAGAGTATTAAAAATTAATAAAAAAAATTTTGACTTATCAAAATCATTTCAAAATTTGCATGAAAAAAGTTATAAGAATATTTTAGTTGGCAATGGTTTTAAAGTTAATGATCTTAAAGATACATACAACCTAATTCATAAATTAAAATACTAGTGAAGAATATAAAATTATTTAATGTAGAAAAAGATTTTTTAACAAATAAGAAAAGCTACATTGAAGGATTAAAAAATTTTATGTCGTCAGGAAGATATATTTTAGGTAAAAATGTTGCAAAATTGGAAAAAAAATTATGTAATGTAACAGGTGCAAAATATTGCGTTACTACTTCTAACGGCACAGATAGTTTGGAAATAGCAATGAGAGCAATAAATATCAATCCTAATGACGAAGTAATTGTCCCTGCTTTTACATGGATAAGTACTGCATCCTCGGTAAAAATTATTAGAGCAAAACCTATATTTTGCGATATAGAACTTGATAGTTATGGATTGGATTATGCTGAAGTTATTAAGAAAATTACTAAAAAAACAAAAGCAGTTATTATTGTTAGCCTTTATGGAATTATTTCTAGAGATTTTTTTAAAATTAAAAAACTTTGTAAAAAACATAAGATAACTCTAATAGAAGATGCTGCTCAAAGTTTTGGTTCTAGCTTAGGTAAATATAATAGTTGTAATATTGCTGATATTTCAACAACTTCTTTTTTTCCAACAAAAAGTCTCGGTGGATATGGAGATGGAGGAGCAATATTTACAAATAAAAAAAAATTAGCGACTAAAATAAAGTTATTAAAGCAGAACGGTACATTGGACAAAAAAAAATTTAATTTCATTGGAAGAAACGCTAGATTTGATGAGATACAAGCATGTTTAATTTTAGAAAAATTAAAAAGATTCAACTTATTGTTGTCCAGAAAAAGAAATATAGCAAAAACATATTTTAAGTTTTTGAATATTTTGTCCAATAAAAAACAAGAGAAAAATTTTCTTCCCTCATACTCACTTTTTACAATAAGGGTTAAAAATAGAATTAAATTTTTAAATTTTCTAAAAAAGAAAAAAATTCAGTATGGAGTATACTATAATTACATACTACCTGACTTAAAAATATTTAAAACTAAAGAACATTTTAAAAATTCAAAAAAAGCATCACTTGAATGTTGTTCAATTCCAATAAATGAATGGTTGACTGATAAAGAGGTGAGTTATATTGTTAAACAAATTAATTATTTTAACAAATTAAACTAATCAAAATATAAAAAAATTCATGAATTTTATTGCAAACTTTTTTTCTGAACATATTTTTTCAATTAATAAATTAAATTATTTAAATATAGAAAAAATAGTAGATGAACTATCTGATTTAAGAGAAAACAAAGGCAGATTATTTTTTCTAGGTGTTGGTGGCTCAGCTGGAAATGCCAGCCACGCTGTGAATGATTTTAGAAAACTTTGTGGTATAGAATGCTATGCACCTACAGATAATGTTTCTGAATTAACGGCAAGAACAAATGATGAAGGTTTTCAAACAATATTTTCAGAATGGCTTAAGTGTAGTAATTTGAATAATAAAGATGCTATATTTATTTTTTCTGTTGGGGGTGGAGATAAGGAGAGAAATGTTAGCGTTAATTTAATTAGTGCAATTGATTATGCGAAACAAACAAATTCTAAAATATTCTCTATTGTTGGAAGAAAAGAAGGTTATGCATTTAAAAATTCTAACATAAGTGTTTTGGTAGAAACTAATAATTCAAAATCTATTACACCTCACAGTGAAAGTCTTCAAGTATCAATTTGGCATTCTATTGTTAGTCATCCAAAGTTGCAAAAAATAAAAACTAAATGGTAATTATTTACATTTTACAACTTATTTGAGAAATTTTTTTTTAAATAAATTTGAATTTTATTTTTTTGATCTTTTATTATTTTCTTTTTAATTCTTTTTCGATCTGAGATATTTTGCCACCAAACAGGATGAATAAGCAGTTGTATTGGGTTATTTGTTTTTACCAATTTTATTAATTTAATGTGAAAATTTTTTTTTTGCCCAGAATCTGAAACATATGAAGTGAAATTTTTTCCAGTAAATTTTTCACTATAAGTATTTATTATTTTCTTTGATAATCCTTTTTTTAGATCATTTTGGCTTGGTCTATGGAAACTTACTGAATTAGATAATTTAATATATTTTTTAATAAAAGATACTGTTGATAATGCATCTTTATTTTTTGTAATATTTGAGTCTAAATGAAAACCAATTAAGTGTTTTTTTGCGATATCATTTATAAATTTTATATTATCTTCATCAAAAATATTGTATGTGTTTGAATTTAGCATAATAAAAATATTACACTTGATTTTTTTTTCTTCATAAAAATTTAAAAATAATTTTAAGTAATTTGGGTCTAAGTCAATATCGTGTCTAAGAAATATAGTTTTATTACTTTTAAATTTTTTTTTCTTAAAAGTTTCAAACGTGTACCCTTCATTTAATAAAAAATTAATTATTTTTTTAAATGTACTAAACTTATAAAGATTTTTTTGTGATAAATTTTTTGAAATCATTATAACTATTAAAATTTCCTATTTCATAAAATCTTTTTTTTGACATTATAAAATTTATTTTATTTTTTTCGATTAGTTTTTGTAATATTTCCCCAAAGTCAAATTTTTTTTTATTTAATTTAATATTTTCAATGTCATCTTTTTTTAATAAAAAAAAACCATAATCAATAAAATTTGCTTTTGGATTATTATTTTTATCATATTTAATTTTATTATTTTTAGTAAAGTAAATATTACTCTTATCGTATAAATTTTTATTTTTATAAATTAGCATTACAGATTTTTTTTTACTTTTTGAACTTAAAATCATTTTACTGTATGGAATATCTAGAAGAAAATTATCTCCATAAGTAAAAAAAAAGAAATTATTAGATAAGTATTTAAGAGAATTTTTTAATGATCCACCTGTACCTAATTGTTCTTTTTCTTTTACAATTGAATATTTTGTATTTTTTAAATATTTTTTGCAGTAATTTTCAATTTGATTACTTTTTTTACCAGTACAGAAGACAAAATTATTTATAAAGGATAAATTTTTAAGCTTATAGTTTAAAAAAGGTTTTTTATTGATTGGAATTAGAATTTTAGGAACATTTGGAAACTTACTTTTTATTCTTGTGCCTAATCCACCACACAATATTACACACTCTAAATTAGTTCGCATCCAGAGTCTGTGTAATCAAATTCAAAATGCATACTTTTCTTAAATGCTTTTTTTAATTTTTTTTTGTTTTTTGTATAAAATAAAATAAATCCTCCTCCTCCTGCTCCTACTAGTTTTCCAGCAGTCGCACCATTTTTAATTCCATGCTCAAATAAATCATTTATTTTATTATTTGAAATATTATTGTCTCTAGATTTTTTTAATTTCCAATGCTCTTTTAAGATTAAGTCGTATTCTTCAAAATTATTATTTTGAATTAGTTTTTTTGTTTCTATACCTAAAGATTTAACTTCATCTAAATTTTTTAACATTTTTTTATCTTCTTCTTTTGTTTTTTTATCCTGAATTTTTAACACTTTAGATGCCGATCTTGTGCTTCCCGTATAAAACATTATCAAATTTTCTTTAATAACATTTTCAAAAGAATCTGAAATTTTTAACTTATTAATTACAATTTTTTTTTTGTAATATTTCTGCTCTACTAACCCCCCATAGGAAGCAACAAAATTATCTTGATGACCTACGTTTTCTTTTAATTTATTTATTTCTAATTTTGATGAGTTTAAAGCTAAATCAAATTTGCTTACATTAATATTATTATATTTATATAAAGCTTTAAATAGTCCTACTCCAAATGTTCCAGATGATCCTAGACCAGTACCAGATGGGACGTCAGCGATGCTAGAAATTTCAAGTTTATCTTTAATCTTAAATTTTTTAAACGACTCCCTTATTAAGTTGTGTTTTATTTCATTTAAGTTTCTTACTTTTTCATATTGTGAATATTTTATCTGGAAATAATTTATGAAAGTTTTATTTAGAAAAATATAAATATATTTATTTATAGCTAAAGATAACACATAACCGTTTCTCTTATTATAATAAGATGGCAAGTCAGTTCCACCACCTCCTAGAGTTATTCTTAAAGGTGTTTTAGTTATAATCATTGCAATTACAGTGTTTATAGAATAATTAAATTAAATGCAAAATGTTTTTATTGATAGAGATGGCGTTATTTTAAAAAATATATTTTATGATGATACAGGAGAATTTGAAGGGCCCAGGTGCTCCAAGGATATTGAATTTAAATCATATTCTATTGAGGCATTAAAAATTTTGCAAAAATTTTCAAATATTTTTTTAATTTCAAATCAACCAAATGCTTCAAAAGAAAAAACTAAAATTAAATATATATACGAGACAAATTTAAAGTTTGAAAAGATTTTAAGACAAAATAATATATTCTTTGAATCTTTTAATTACTCATATCACCATCCTAAAGGCAAAAATTTTATAGAAGAATTAAATTGTAATGAATGTTTCGGATACAAAGTATATTGTCATTGTAGAAAACCCTCAAATTTTTTCCTAAAAAAAATTTTGAATTCGGGAAAATATCAAAATAAATATAATTGGTTTATTGGAGATAGGGAAACGGATATAGAATGTGGATTATCTATAAAAGCATCAACCATATTAATCTCTAATAAGAAAAACAATAAAACAAAAGCTAGATATATAGTTAAAAATTTGTATGATAGCTTAAATTTAATTATTAAAAATATCTTATGAGCTGGAAAAAAAAAATTAAAGTGTACCAAGATGGTGCAGATCTAAAAAAAATAAGTCAATCAGTCAAGACAGATAATTTTGTTAGAGGATTTACAACAAATCCTTCCCTAATGAAAAAAAGTGGGGTTAAAAATTATTTAAAATTTTGCAAGGATGCTGCAAAAATAGTTAAAAACAAACCAATTTCATTTGAAGTTTTTGCAGACGATGAAACCAACATGATAAAACAAGCTGAAAAAATTCATGAATTTATAGGAAAAAAAAATGTTTATATAAAAATACCAATAGTAAACTCTAAGGGTAAAAGCACTTTAAAAGTAATAAAATATCTTGCAAACAAAGATATCCCCCTAAATATAACAGCTGTATTTACAAAAAAGCAAATTGATGGTGTTTTAAAAAATATTAAAAAATTTAATAAAGTCATTATATCTGTATTTGCAGGAAGAATCGCAGACACATTAAAAGATCCCGTCCCTTACATTTTGTATGCAAAAAGAAAGAGTAAAAATTTTAAAAATGTAGAAATATTATGGGCTAGTACGAGAGAAATATTAAATATACAACAAGCTATAAATGCAAATTGTGATATAATTACCATTCCAGATAGCTTATTTTCAAAATTCAAATTAATTAACTACCCTTTAAAAAAATTATCTATTGATACTGTCCAAATGTTTCTATCTGACGCAAAATCCTCAAACTACAAAATGTAAATAGGATGAGCATAGAAGATGAAATCTTATTATTTAAAAAACTATTTAAAAAATAATTTTCAACTAAAAAAAATTGTAATTTTAGTAACTATTGATTTTTTCTGTATTGTTGCAAGTTTTTTTTTAGCTTTTTTCTTTAGATATGAAAATTTAACATCTGTATTTGAAATTGATAAATGGTCATTAGTTATTACAATATCAATAACCTATATTTTTATTAAAATTTTTTCAAAAAAATATGAGATTACTTTAAGAGGTTTTAATTTTTATTTACATTTTATATTTAGTTTTTTATCAGCATTATTTTTCTTTTCATTGATTTATTTTTTTTTCGATAGAGCATCAGTAGCAAGATCTATTCCAATTATATTTTTGTTAATTAATATTTTTTTATTAAGCGCTGTGTACAGCATATTAGACTATCTAAATAAAAAGCTAACTTTAGGTGCTTTGAATGAAATTTTAATTTTTGGATACAATGATGTCTCTAAAAATTTAGTCTATCTTTTATCTTCAGATTCAAAGAATAGGTTAAACTCAATTGTTGATGAAAATTATATTTTGAAATCGTTGAATTATTTTGCAAATGTTCCCTTGATTGATATTGATGATTTACAAAAAATAAAAAGATTAATTATAAATAATAATATAAATAAAATTTATGTATGCCGTGAATTTAAAAAAGATAAAATTGAAAAAATTTATTCTTTTATAAAAAATATAGATCAAAATGTTGAACTTATAAAAACAACAAATAATAATTCTTTTATTTCAAATTTAATTTTTTCAAATAACAAATTTCTCAGTGATTTAGTTGGAACTAAAAATGATATTAAATACTCTAGAGAAATTAATAATTTTTATAAAAATAAAAAAATATTAATTACTGGAGCGGCAGGTACAATTGGAAGTGCATTATATGAAGCGTTAAAAAAATTTAAAGTAAATAATATTTTTTTGTTAGATAACTCTGAATTAAATATATACAATTTGATAAATAAACATGATCTTTTTAATTCTCGTGATAGCAAAATTTATTTAGGTACAATAAACGATTTAGCTTTATTAAAAAAAATCTTTCAAGAAAATGATATAGATGTAGTATTTCATGCTGCAGCTTATAAGCATGTTTCAATAGTCGAAGAAAATTTTCTATCCTCTATTAATAATAATATATTTGGAACTGAAAAATTAATTTCAAGTTGTATTAAATATAAAGTTAAAAATTTTGTTCAGATTTCTACCGATAAAGCGGTTGAGCCATACAATTTAATGGGAACAACAAAAAGAATAGCGGAAAAATTAGTTAAATATTATTCTAATGATATGAATGTTAAGAATTATACATCAGTTCGTTTTGGAAATGTTGCTGGCTCTTCTGGTTCAGTTATTCCAAGATTTATTGAAGATATTCAAACTAAAAAAGAAATTACGGTTACTCACAAAAGTGTAGAAAGATATTTTATGTCTGCAGAAGAGGCTGCATATTTAGTTGTATTATCACCTTTAGTATCATCTAATGGAGATATTTTGTATCTAGATATGGGTAAGCCAATAAAAATTCTAAATATTGCAAAAAAATTAAAAAAGATTATGAAAAATGTAGGTTTAGACATAAGTATAAAAATTTCAAATTTAGCTAAAGGTGAGAAGCTTAAAGAAGAGCTACATTATAAAAAAATTGAAAAGGTAAAAAAATCAAAATATGAAAAAATATTTATTACAGAAGACACCACTTTTAATAGAAATAAATTCTTTAAAGATTTTAATCTATTTAAAAAAAGATATAACAAAAATCGAAACAATTTAAATTATGATAAAAATAATTTTAAAGAGCTAAACAAAAAACTAAA
>CEOK01134771.1_pt1 | contig 10363 bp, 9 predicted proteins | sample 427001 | NCBI WGS metagenome assembly CEOK01 (sample SAMEA2591108, study PRJEB7988) | marine metagenome | isolation source: saline water (ENVO:00002010), including | reverse complement strand
GATTTAATAGAAAACACTAATCCAGGAGATCTCAATGATATTGATAGTAAATTAAATAATTCTATTACAACATATTATTTAATAAATATCTTGAATTGTTTAACAAAATTAATTAATATCTCTAATCAATCAAGTATTTCAAAATCATCTAAAAATATCCTAGAATCATCCATAGCAACATCATCATCTACAAAAGCACTTAATGAAGATTCACAACAATCCTCGCAAGAATCATCTATTATAGAAGATTTAGATTTATTACAAGATATAGAAATAGGAAATAGATTAGCATTAACAAATACAGTAGCTGAATTAATTACAGCATTTGTTTCTATTTTACATAAAGAGAATATTAGCATACAGTATAATATAGATAAATTACAAGAATCTATAAATAATAGTAAAGAACGAGAGAAAAATAAAATAGTAGCTAAATTAACAAATATGTCGGATCAACAACGAGAAATTGAAAATATGTTTAAAAATCATAAAATAGGCGATTGGTCTGTTGGATTACAAAAAGGATTTAAAACATATGACCCTGAACGATATGATATTGAAAGAACAGACGTACAAAGTGATATTTTTTCTGGATTAGAAAGCAATAATATAGATAGTACTACACAAAATTTAATAGATATGTATCAATTAGATACAATAAATGAAATGGAAACCGAGAGAGATATACAACATGAATTAGATAATGAAATTTTACAATATAAAGGTGAAGATGATAATATAGATGATACTGAATTTGATGATTTACTGTAATAGAAAATACTATGGGATAGATATTTTAATTATTAATAGATATTTTAAATAATATAAATAAACAGATAAAGAGAATTATTAAATAAAGAAAATAAACATAAACAGTTTATATATATAAATGTTTTCAGATATAGGACATGGAAATGGAATACCACAGTTAGTAGTATCAACAACAGATAAAATAATTCAAGCAACAAAAAAATTTGCACAAACAGAGAATAGTAATATAGCAAAATCAGAACCATTTAATTTTAAAAAAATGTATAAAAAACAAGATAGATTAATAGAGTCTAAAAAAATATTAGCGAAATATCCAGATAGAATTCCTGTAATATGTCAAAAGACTACTTCTAGTACAAATCCTATACCAGATTTAGATAAACATAAATATCTTGTCCCAAGTGATTTAACTGCTGGACAATTGATATATGTTATTCGTAAACGATTAAATCTTAAAGAAAATAAAGCTATATTTTTATTTATTAATAATGTATTACCACCTACATCATATTCACTAGAATATTTATACGAATTATATAAAGATGATGATGGATTCTTATATATAACATATAGTGGTGAAAATACATTTGGATAAACAAGCTTAAACATTAATTAATGATAATTTATAATTATTGATTAAATTATTATTATGACTATTCAATACAAATTAAAAGATATAATAAAATCTAATAAAGAGAATCTACATCAAAATATCACTACTTTTAATAATCAAGATTATATTGTTATGAAGTATGATAAAGAGTATATAGATGCAACAAATTGGAATTCATTAGGTTTAATTAGATCTGTTATAATTAAAGATGATAAATTATTGTGTTTTTCACCACCTAAATCTATATTAGGTAATTTTAACAAGATAAAGATACACTTAGATGATTCACGACATACATTTGAGGAATTTATTGATGGTACTATGATAAATATATTTTGGGATAATGAATGGATTATCTCAACACGATCAATTGTTGGAGCAAATAATCGGTTTTTTACATCAGGGTTTCACTCAACACAAGAGACTTTTAATTGGATGTTTACTGATACATTATATCAGAAAGAAAACTCTGAAAAAGCAAATACACATGATAATAGACCTAGATATACTGATTGGAAACAAAGTGATTTTTATAAACATTTGCAACAACAAGATAAAAGTATGTGTTTTTCATTTGTAATGCAACATCCTAATAATCGTATAGTAGTACCTATATCAGAACCCAATATATATTTAGTTGCAGTATATAAAATTATTACTAATGCAGAAATGATAGTGGAGACATTATGTGTAAATAATATAATAGGTACATTTCCAAAATATGTGAAAGTATCTAAAAAATACACGTATAACGAAGGTGTATCGATTATTAATGATATTAATAGTAAATATGGTTTTAAATATAAGGGGATTATTATAGTAGATAATGAGATTGGTTCAAGAGGTAAGATAATAAATCCGGAATACAATAGGATAAAACAATTGAAAAATAATCAAGCTAATTTAAAAATACAATATTATGATTTAGTTAAACGATCACAAATAAAATATTATTTAAAGTATTTTCCGGAATATAATCAATATTTTGATAAATATACAGTACAATACGAAACTTTTCTAGATAATATGTTTAATATCATTAACAATATTAATAAATATCATACTAATCAGATTAATAATAATCTACAACATCATATAAAAAAAATTAAAACAAGATATTATGATCTTAATAAACCACTACTACAAGAAATACCAAGAGATTATATTAAATCATATTTTAAATCTTTACCTAGTCATGTTATGTATAGTATAGTTAATAATTATTTTGATAATTCTGTTAATTCAGGTAAATCAGTTGAAACCAATATTGGTTCTGCTGGTTCTGCTGGTGCTGATTGTGAGGGTTCATCTTTTACAGAGTCAGTTGAAGTAGATACTAAATTAGCAGAATCAGATGTTTTGGAAGATGATGAAGTTGTTTCAATAACAGAAGAGGTAGCAAATTCAGTTGCTAAATCTGAATAAATAGTATTTAAAATATTTACAGCTTCTTGAAACATTCTAATTATATCTAATTTTTCAACAGGTTTTCTAAATCCTAATCTAATAATACTTTCATCAATGTGTGGATGTGGTTTTCTAAATCCGCAAAAATGTAATCTATCTGTTTTTTTAATACCATAATATGTTTTATATAAAATATATTCTAGTATTTTACCAAGTGTATAGTCCTGTTTAATTAGTTTAATATCATACCCATTATCAAGTGTTGTATTTGATTCAGTAATAAGATCAGGATTATCATTTAATTCAGTAAATAATTGTTTAAGATTATTGATTAAAATAGTACATGCTTTTGCAACCAATTGTTCATTAGTATATTGTCCGATAGTTTCTATAATAAAATCAAAACTATCATCTATTGTAATTCTCTGTTTAGTTAAATTATCAAAATCACTTAATTTTTCTTGAATTAATTCTTGTGATAATGCTTGTGATGATAGTTGTTTTTGTAATTTTAATCGTTCTATATCTGCTAATTCTTCATTTATAGTTTTACCATAACTACATATAGATGTAGCATTATATACTGCATTATTCTTAGCAGTTGAAATATCAAATGTAGCCGATAATTTAATTTCTTCGGCTTGTTTAATAGATGTTTGTGGTCGTAATCTAATAATTTCTATATAATCCTGTGTTATATCATTTTTAGGAAAAAGTTTCTCTACTATTTTTTTTGAAACAGAAGTATCAGATTGTTGATCTACTATCTCTATTGATTGTGTAGTAACATGCATAATAGTATTTGTTGTATTTTTTTCATGTATTTGTATTTTATAATTTTTATAATTCAATTCTGAATCTACATCTAATATTACTGGAATACATGATATTCGATGTTCTATCATTTCATTTGTAAATCTACTTTTATTTACCAATATATCTATTGTTTTACTTTTATATGGAGATGCTTTCATAACAACTACGGGAATATCTGATAAGATACATCTACGTAAAGCATTTGCTAAACTAACATTTATATTTTGTAATGTAAATTTAAGAATACCGCCATCAGTAGTAATGTTTTGTACTTCTACACTCATTATATATCTATATATCTATATATAAATATATAACTCACTATTTATCTCAATTTTCGTAAATAATTTAAAAATAACTTAATATATTAAAACATATTATGAATTATATTTTATATTATAGTAATAACTGCAAAAATTCTGCGGCTGTACTTAGTCATATTGGAAAAAGTACTTTTAAAGATAAAATGCATTTTATTTGTGTAGATAATCGTACACAACAAGGTGATGATACTTATATTATTTTATCAGATGGCCAAAAAGTATTATTACCTCCAAATATAAATGCAGTTCCTGCATTATTATTACCTAGTAGAGGATATCGTGTAGTATTTGGAGATGATATATTAAAACATTTACAAGAAAAAATCCATCAAGAAAAACAATCTGCTGTTGTAGAATCTGGAGAACCAGTTGCATTTTCATTTGGAGGATCAAATGATGTAGTATCCGATCAATTTAGTTTTTTAGATCAAAGTGCAGATGAATTATCAGCAAAAGGTAATGGTGGATTACGACAACAATATCATTATGCAAAATTAAATGAAAATATTACAATAGAAACACCACCAGATACATGGGAACCAGATAAAGCAAACGAATCTGACTATCAAAAATATGAAGCTTCGCGTAACTTACAATAATTTACAATAAAAAGAAATTAATATTAAAATTGTTTATTTTTTGTTCTATTTATTATGTTTTTTCTCTTTTTTCTGTTTTTTATCATTATCTTTAAAATATAATGCTAAATCATTATCTCTCTCTTGTTGCATCTTATTTATTATATCATCTATATTACCTTTAATCGGCTCATCATTTATATCATCACTAAAATCAGGTTTTTCTGGTATATTGACATTTAATATATCTTGTAATTCTGTTTGTTTTGCATTTAATTGTTTAGAGAATTCATTTAATCTCTCGCTCGATGCTTTATCGGAAGTCATGTCTAATGGTTTAGGTAATACTGATATATCTGATTGTGTAGATACATCTGATATATTAAACGGAGTATTTGATACCTTTTGTTGGGTTGATTGTATTTGCTGGATTTGTTGATTTTGTTTAAGATTTTCTATAAAATTATAAATAAAATATAGTATCTCTTTATTTAATTGCAATATATTTGTATTATCTATTATAGTATTATTGGCTATTTCATATATTTTTGCATCTATATTAGAAATAATTATAGGAATATATTTATCATCTAAACTATCAAATACATTCTCGTTTAATAAACTATTCCAAATTAAAGCTTTGTTATCATTACTACAAAATCTTCGTTTAATCATAATAATAATACTAAATTTAAGATAAATTGTTTATATTTATTATATTTACTATAAATAATTTATTTTGTAAATAGACTTTTAATATTATAATATATATAATAAATGCCTAGACCTAAAAAGAGATATAAAAAGAGACCTAAAACAAAACGAGCAAAGAGATCTAAAAAGAGGTCTAATAAGAAAACTAAAACAAATTCTAAAAAAGAATTTAGAAAGGATAATTGTAATTCAGCAAATAAATTTGGTGGTAATAAATTACCATATACATGTTATGATAAAACTACATTAATACAAATAAAAGATTTATGGAATAAGAGACATCCTGATGAAAAAATAAACTCAACAAATCCATGGATAATTTGGAAAAGTTTAAAAAATAATATGGGTTCATTATGTGAAAGTGAAAAATGTTGGTTAAGACAAAAATTTATAAAAAAAAAATTACCTCGTAATTTAATGAATAAAATATTTGCCCCGGATGTTCCTAAAAGTTGGACTAAAAACCCAAGAGAATGGTTATCCAGTGTAGATATTAGTGCAGTAATGAAACAATATGAAAATAGTTTTAAAAACTTTATGTTTTTAGGTCCAACACCTATTGATTTTGATAAAAAATTAGATGATGGATACGTATGGGATGAAATTCATAATTTTGATTTAGAAAAATCAATAAAAAAAGGAAAAACAAAATTTGGATTTATATTTAATACAGATGCACATGATAAAGATGGTACGCATTGGATAGCTTTATATCTAGATATATATAATAAAACACAACCATATATATCTTATTTTGATAGTAATGGTATTGAAATACCTCATGAAATAAAGGTTTTAGTAGATAGAATAATAGATCAAGCAAAATCACTAAATATTAATCTGAAATTTATGCAAAATCATCCATTAAGTCATCAAAATAAAGATGGAGAATGTGGAATATATACTATATATTTTATAACTCAATTATTACAAAATATAAAACCAATCAGTTATTTTAATACTGTAAAAATACCAGACAATATTATGAGCAATTTCCGTAAAATATTTTTTAATATATAAATAGATACTATAATTCCAATAAATACATAGACGCTAATATATATAACCTATTTAACCCAGATTAAATCTACAATTAATATTTATTATTACTATTTATTATTTATTATTACTTATTATTAAAAGTTAAAAGAAGCTTCTTCCCGGTTATCGTCCAAAAAACTTACCTTTATTTTATAGCTAGACATATCAAAATCAGATGTTCCAGTTCCTCCTCCACTCATATAAATATTATATGCTTGATCTGCATTTGTTGCACTATCCCAATATTGAAATTTAGAGGTCCACCCATCAAATCCTCCTTTTGGAGTAATTGATACTGAATTATTTTTACTTTTTGAGAGATCTACAATATTATCTAATATATATGATGTAGCTAACCTACCATTAATATATATATCTAATGTTTTACCATACACACTAATTACTACATTTACCCATGATTGTAATGGAATATTTTTAACAATAGCAGTACTTAATTGATTATCTGGTTTTGTAGTATTAAGCATATGACTTAATCCACTTGTTTGTAACGTGTTTTTTAAAATACTTTGACATTTTGGTGTTAATGTAGACAAAGAAGTAGCAGGGGATGGTCCAGCCATACTATTAAATATTACAAATAATTGAGGTAAACAAGTTAATAATGTCTGAGCTTCTGTTTGAGGTAAATCTTTTATTAGGGGTTTTATATTATTAATTCTAGATTGCAAATCTTTTGTATTTTCTGTAATTATTGAATCCATTTGTTGTTTAATGTGTTTACAAGTAGTAAAATGACAGTAAGTATTTTTATTATCAGAAGTACACGCCTGATTACATAAGTCTGTTATAAGTTGACCTATCAATAATTGATTCTTTTCCGATTGAATCTTTATAAGTTCCGAAGTAGGTTGAGCAGTAGTTCCAGGATTACTACCTGATGCTCCTTCTCTTAAAACTGATCTTCCTGGTATAAATTGTTCATTATAGTCACCGCCATCAAATATATCCATATTACCACCATTATTAACAGTTTTTACATTATTTAGGGCGCCGGATACAGAATTAAATACAGAAGGCGTATTTACATTACCTGCGTGGAATGCATTTAAAAAAGTTGATATATTACTAGCTGTAACATTACCATCAGTTCCACTACTACCTAAACTGGTTCCACTACCACCACTACCTATACTAGTTCCACTACCACCTATACTAGTTCCAAACATAGAACTGGTTCCATTATTTCCAGATACTGAGCTTGGGGTAGAACCTGAATTTGTGCCACCGGATACTTTACTACCGACTTCTACATTAAGATCATTATTATATGCACTAAAATATACTCGAATATTGTTATTACGTACAAATAATATTTTTTGTTGTTTACGTCGATAAGTCCAATCATTTATATAAAACCATACTGAATATGTAAAATTACTACTTTGCCCTAAACTATCGCTAGCAACAACTTGTGATTTTTTAGCACTAGTTAAATATGTTAATGGATTTAATGATTCATATATCCAATATACTATTTTTACTAAAATATAAATAATAATTATAAATACTATAATTAATAATAGTGAATATCCTAGTTCATTTACATTAAACATAATAATATTATATATTATTATATTATAATTATTATATTATAATACTTATTTTTTCTTAGCGAGACCTTTTATTTTATGTGCATCTGTTTTAATATTAATATTTCTAATTCTAGGTATATTTTTTAAATCTAAATCTGGGTTTTTAGATGTATAATTAACAAAATTATCTAATGTTATAGTTTTATTTTTATCTCTTTTATTTCTTTTAAACATAGAAACAGTAGTTTTTGTTATATCAATATCATTACATTGGGTAGTATCTTTATTTATATTATTTCTATTATTTCTATTATTAGTATCAATATCTTTATCTACATTTGTATCTATACTTGTATCTTTATTTGTATCTATACTTTTATAATTCTCTTGTAATATATCATTCGTATCTGTTTGTTTAATATAATCAATAATTTCATTTATATAATTTGTATGAATATTTTGCAAAGATTTTGTTGGATATTTTTCTTTAAGCATTTGTTTTGTTAATAGAATTATTCGTTTTTTATAAAATTTTTTTTCTTGTAAAGAGAAATTACAATCGGTTTTCTCTAAATCAACATTATATAATGAATTTGCAAAAAATTGTAAAGTTATATTATCTAAATCTTTCTGATGTTTATCCATAATTAACCTTAATATATTATTACTTAATAATATACATGTAACTATATCTATAATCTTATCATTATTTTATAATCTTATCATTATTTTATAATCTTATTAATATATCTCTATTCTTATCATTATCTTTATTTTAAATTTTGACGTTCATTTCGAGTATCTGTATTAAACAAATGCTGTGGTAAATTACAATTATTTGGATTAAATGTTGCTAATTTAGGCTCTGTAAATAACTCTGGAAATGGTTGTTCTACATATTTAGATGGTAAATACGATTTATACAAATCACTATCTGTTCCTGGTATATATTTTGCTTGCGGACAATCCTGTATTGCAAAAAACTGATTCCTTAATAATGAATATACATCTATATTCGTAGCAAACCCACTCCAAGGTGCTTGTGCAGTTCCTGGATTAAATATAGTAGACACACTATATGGTTCATAATGGTGTTTTGCAACATCAGGTTTTACTCTTCTATCTACTATTGGTAAATGTGCATATTTTGTAGATACTGGTCTCATACTATATTGTGGTTGTAATGCTTCAGATGGTATATTTCTATCAGCAATACGTACATTTAATTCATTATCTTTTGTAATATTACAATAAGATATTCCATCTATAACTCCATACATTCTAGAACCATTATTATTATTTGATTTAGAATTAGATATATTAGCCATATCAGATATATTATCGTTCATAAAACTATAATATATATAATATATATTATTATCTACCTAAACTATACTATTATCTATCTAAACTATGTAATTCTAATCTACTAGGATTTTCTGCTTTACTTATATATTGAAATATATCAAAAAATCCTATTATATCTATTAAATCTATAATACCCTCTACACCCTTTTTTAATTTTTCTATTATATTAGGCAATACCCATTTAAATCCTTGATGGGGCTGATTTTCATCATCTATTAATCCAGGTAATATCTCTGGTAATATCTCACTACTATCATCTATTAATCTACATACCGTTTTAATAATATCTAATAATCCTTTTTGATGTACTAAAAAATCATCATTATTTGGAGCATTTACTATTACCATATTCTCATTACTAGATTTTATGAAATTTGTATTATTTACTATATTTATTAATTGTTTATTTAATAAACCAGGAATTTTTGGTATATTTGGATTTGTTTGCCAACAATCAATTGCCTCTACTACATTACATAACAACTGTGCATGTCCTATAATATTACCAAAAAATGCCGGTTTTACATCACCACTTGGTGTTACTACATCTAATGGTATTTTAGGTATATCTATACCCCCTACTGGCTTCCATCTACCATTTATACAAATGCATATTTTAGATAATATCTCTTTTCTAGGTCTTGATACTATATTTTTACAAGGTAGTTCAGTCATATGATCAACAAACCTGCCTGATAATTTTACAAAACATTTCTGATTAGCAAAAATAGGCGTTAAATATAGTAATAATAGTTTAAAAATATACATTTTATATTTTTATATTTTTATTAATTAAATATACTTTAAGCAATATATAATTAATATTTATTATTTATCTCGGTCTACACCTAGGTCACTTCCTTGGGCTTAGGCGTGACAGGGAGCCCGTACGAGCGCGCGAGCGTGATAGGGGAACCTGTACGAGCGTGCGAGCGCGTGGTGGTGTTGGTGCGGCGACGGGGCCGCGCCTCACCCTGTCCTCCTCGTCGTCGATGATTGATAGCCCCTTTTTTTTCATATCCTCCGGTATCGCCTCCTCCGCCTTCTCCCCCGCATCATCGGCCAGGTTCTCTGCTTTCAATCTCGCCAATTCCGCCTTCGACTTCTTCAATTCCTCCTGATATTCAGGATGGGCCAAGGCCTCCTGCCTCGCCTTCTCCGCCGCCTTCTCCGCCGCAT
>CEOK01032855.1_pt1 | contig 10368 bp, 7 predicted proteins | sample 427001 | NCBI WGS metagenome assembly CEOK01 (sample SAMEA2591108, study PRJEB7988) | marine metagenome | isolation source: saline water (ENVO:00002010), including | reverse complement strand
TGCGTTGCGTTGCCCCCCAGGCGATGCCCCTGTGACGAACTTATCGGGTGGGGAGCGACGTCGCGTCGCTTTGTGCCGCCTGTTACTCAAAAAACCGGACGTATTGTTGTTGGATGAGCCCACCAACCACTTGGACGCCGAGTCGGTTGCATGGCTTGAGCAACATTTGGATCGCTACGAAGGAACTGTCATAGCTGTAACGCACGATCGTTATTTCCTTGACAATGTGGCTGGCTGGATTTTGGAATTAGATCGTGGAGAAGGGATTCCATTCGAGGGCAATTATTCCTCATGGCTGGATCAAAAACAGCGACGTTTAGCCCAGGAAGAGAAGCAAGAATCGAAGCGGCAACGTGCGTTGAAAGAAGAGCTTGAGTGGGTGCAACAAAATCCAAAAGGGCGTCGTGCAAAGTCAAAAGCTCGTCTTGCCAATTACGAGAAAATGCTTTCGGAAGAGCACCAAAAGGCTCGAGAGGATATGGAAATCTTTATCCCATCGGGGCCACGTCTTGGTGATGTGGTGATTGAGGCAAAAGGCCTTACCAAAGGCTTTGAAGACCGGCTTTTGATCGAAAATCTCGATTTTGCTTTGCCACCTGGGGGAATCGTAGGTGTGATTGGAGCCAATGGGGCTGGTAAATCGACGCTGTTTAAGATGATTATTGGTGATGAGAAGCCCGATGAGGGGTCGCTACGACTTGGCGACACGGTGAAGCTTGGCTACATTGACCAAAATAGACCGCTCGATCCAGCCAAAACCATTTGGCAAGAGGTCAGTGACGAAATGGATCTCATTAAACTAGGGGAGCGTGAGGTCAACTCACGAGCTTATGTGGCCAGATTCAATTTCTCGGGGCAAGATCAGCAGAAAAAAGTGACCGAGCTTTCCGGTGGAGAGCGCAACCGTGTACACCTGTCCAAGATGCTTAAGGAGGGTGCCAACGTACTGCTACTGGATGAGCCCACCAACGATCTTGACGTCAATACGCTGCGTGCACTCGAGGAAGCGTTACTTGAGTTTGCGGGCTGTGCTGTGGTGATTTCGCATGATAGGTGGTTCCTGGATCGTGTGGCAACCCACATTTTAGCCTATGAAGGGGACAGCCAAGTAGTATGGTTCGAAGGGAATTACCAGGAATACGAAGAGAATCGACGGATGCGATTAGGCATTACCGACGACCAGCCCACCCGTATTCAGTACAAGAAGTTGACGCGGTAGGGGATTCAAGAGGGGAGCCTGAGCCCTTTTCATCCTTCTTTTAACCCCAGCCTTGGTCTCCAATGAGTGGGACAAAGGCGACATCACTAAATGACTCCTCCTGAAAGGATCCATCGTCTTGTTTCGTGAGTCGAAGAAGGAGTTGTTGACCTTGATCACCCACTGGGATCACCAGCCGACCCCCCGTGGCGAGTTGCTCCTTCAAGGAGCCTGGTACCACAGGAGCGCCTGCCGTTACAATGATGGCATCATAGGGGGCAAAGGCTGACCAACCAAGGGTCCCATCCCCACATTTTTGCTTTGCTCGATACCCCAGTTGGTGCAAGAGTTCACGTGCTTGTTGATGCAATTCTGCATGACGCTCAATGGTATGTAGCGATACCCCCATCTCTACAAGGACAGCTGCTTGATATCCAGACCCCGTGCCGATTTCAAGAACTTTATCGCCTGCCTTGACCGCAAGTAACTCCGATTGCCTTGCCACGGTGTAGGGCTGTGAGATCGTTTGGTCTTTGGCAATGGGCAATGCTGTGTCTTCATAGGCTCTATCATGCAATCCTGTTTGGATGAACGCATGTCGAGGAACAGAGCCAATAGCTGCCAAGACCTGCTCATCTTGAATCCCTTTTTCCCGAAGATGCTCCATAAGAGCTTGACGTGGCTTGATGAACTTGGGTTGATCCATGGGTTACCTTGTGGGGTGTGTATGTCGAGGATACACGAGCGTTGCTGGAACTAAAATCGTTGAATTACATAAGGGCATTTTCAAAAGTACGCCTAGAGATTCTCTTCTAAAAGCGAAACTTCGCCATGTGGCTCTTTAACGGTTGGTTTTAGCCTAAAGCATCTTATTTTATGTGCTTATGAAGAAATTTTTAACCCTCCCGCATGCACTTCGCGTTGTGGGAGTCCTTATCGTTGGGGCTGTCCTTTTGACGTCAACGGGTATGATACCTATTGACAGCCAAGCTACGAAAGACGCCACACAGATCGCTTTCGACTCAATGGCAACGGGTGCTGATGCGACGGCTGCAATTGTAGTCGATTCAAGCGGCTCAACGAGTAACTCTATCGTCGGGACATGGGTCAGTATCGTCCCCCCACTACTTGCGATTGGCTTTGCCCTGATTTTTCGCCAGGTGTTGTTGGCCTTATTCATGGGCATTTGGATGGGCGCATGGCTTGTTGGAGAACGTTCATTTGTAGGGGTTTTTGGGAGTTTCTTTGAGTCTTTGACAGGCTACATTGTCCCACAAACAGCTGATGAAGGCCACATGAGCATCCTCATCTTTACGCTACTCATTGGGGGTATGATTGGGATCATCTCCAAGAATGGAGGAACGAGAGGAGTGATTCGTCAACTTGGCAAGCTTGTCAAGTCTAAGCCACAAGGTCAGTTACTCACCTCTTTGCTGGGTTTTGTCATTTTCTTTGATGACTATGCCAATACCATGGTTGTCGGTAATACCATGAGACCCTTGACTGATAAACTCAAGATTAGTCGCGCTAAACTTGCCTATTTAGTGGACTCCACCGCTGCCCCGGTCGCGACTGTGGCCTTGATCTCGACATGGATTGGAGCCATGGTAGGCTATATTGCCAGTGCATCAGCAGGTATCGAGGGGTTTTCTGAACCTGCCTACACAGTTTTTCTTAAGGCGCTTCCCTTCAACTTTTACGCCTTTTTCACCATCTTTTTTGTCATCCTGATTGCCATTTCTGGGAAGGATTTTGGTCCCATGCTTGCAGAGCGAATTAAATTGTACAAAGCCGCAAAAAACCCTGAGCTAGATACGTATGGGCTTTACAAAGAAGAAGACTATGAAGAGGAAAAAAAAGAGACGGTTTCTCATTGGCTTAACGCCTTTATTCCCATTTTCATGTTGATAGGAGGTGTGGTTGGAGGCTTGATTGTAACAGGAGAAGGGTCCACAATTCAAGACATTATTGGCTCCGCAGATTCCTATGCAGCTCTTGTGTGGGGCTCCATGCTTTCGATGGTGTTTGCCATTGTCCTGACGGTTGGACAACGATTGTTACCCTTTGACGATACGTTAGACGCGATGTTTTCTGGGATGCATACCATGTATGACGGTCTACTAGTCCTTGTATTGGCATGGTCGCTCAGTGCGATTACTCAGGATCTTGGCACGGCCGACTTCTTGGTCACAGCCTTTGGAACAGCCATAGATCCAATGTATTTACCACTCGTCGTCTTTGTCCTATCGGCTGCAACAGCGTTTGCAACAGGCTCCAGTTGGGGAACCATGGGCATACTAATGCCTCTGGTGTTGCCGCTTGTGTGGAATCTAGGATTGCAATATGGATACCCAACAGATGAGATTTCTGTCTTTCTCTATGCTGCGGTGAGTGCCGTCCTTGCAGGGGCAGTCCTTGGCGATCATATCTCACCCATTTCTGATACAACCATTTTGAGTTCTCTTGCGACACAGTGTAATCATATTGAGCATGTGAACACACAAATACCCTATGCCTTGGTGGGTGGAGCGCTTGCATTGGTGTCGTATCTCGCCGTGGTTGCATGGGGTCTGCCAGGATGGATTGCTTACCTCGTAGGAGCCGGTGCAATTGTTGCGGTTATTTGGACGTTTGGGAAATCCCCAGACCCGAATGACTATGCATAATTATGACTACGCTTAGGATAGCATGAGAGCCAGATCGAAAGATGGCACATTCCCTTGAAGGTCAACTCTATTTTACGACGCCCATATTAGCGCCTCACCTGCGTGATTGGGCAGCTATGAAAGCTGCAGATCATGTTATTATTCTTGATACATGGTCATGGAGTCGAAAGGGGCGCTCTCATCGAATGGCTGTGAATGTACAAGGGCAAAAGCAATGGTTAGGGCTCCAAGGGGAACCGACTCAGTGGAAAGGGAAAACGATTCAAGGCCTTCAGTGGGAGAAAGAAACCATCGATTCCATGACAAAAACATGGTTTAAATCGCTAGAACCTTCATATAAATCAGGTTATGGATTTGATGAACTTTGGCCCGAGTGGCTCAATTTTTGGCATCAAGCCCCACATACACTTGTTGAATGCACTCTTGAACATGGGGTATGGATGGCTCAATGGCTTGGATTGCAGGAGTTGTCACAGAAATGGCTTCTTGCCTCAGCACTGGAGGACCGAGTCTTTCAGGAAGCATGGTTCCGTGTAGATGTTTGGATGGAGCCTAAGACAGCAGCCTATGCTCCACAGCCACCGAACCGAACCCCCTTACCTACCTGGACTGAACCAAGATACCGCCAACGTTGGGAACCATATGTGGAGGATTGTAGTGGTTTAGATCTTCTATTTGAATGGGGTCCAGAATCTTGGCGCATTATAGACAAACTGTAAACTAGCTTAGCTCAGAGTAAAAAAACTCTTAGAGTGAACCTAGGACGCTACACGTCAAAGCTAATTCCTTGAGCAAGCGGAAGCTCAGCTCCCCAATTGATGGTATTGGTTTGTCTGCGCATATACGCCTTCCAAGCGTCGGAGCCAGACTCACGTCCACCTCCCGTCTCTTTTTCGCCTCCAAAGGCTCCACCAATCTCTGCTCCACTGGTGCCAATATTGACATTCGCAATCCCACAGTCAGATCCTTGATGCGATAAAAAGAGCTCAGATTCACGCATATTCAAGGTGAAGATGGAAGAGCTGAGACCCTGTTTGACATTATTATGTAACGCTACAGCCTCCTCTACAGACGAAACACGAATCAGATACAAAATCGGCGCAAATGTTTCTTCTTGAACGATGTCATAATGATTCTCAGCAATGCAAATCGCTGGTTTGACGTAATGCCCACCGGCAACAGGTGCGGCAGACCCACGAAGGTCATCACCTCCGTAAAGCACCTCTCCACCTTCTTCAACCACCGCCTTGAGCGCTGCTTGCATCGTCTCGACAGCCTGATCGTCAATTAATGGCCCAACCAAGGTCCCTTCTGCCGTGGGGTCTCCAATGGTGATGTTTTTATAAATGGCGAGTAGTCGCTGCTTGACATCTTCAAAGACAGCGTCATGCACAAATAGGCGACGAGTCGAGGTGCAACGTTGTCCTGCTGTTCCCACAGCACCAAAAACAATCGCACGGATGGCCATTTCTAGATCGGCTTTATCGCTCACAATCACCGCATTATTTCCCCCCAGTTCAAGCAAGCTCTTCCCGAGACGTGCTCCTACCACTTGCGCAACTTCTTTACCCATTCTAATGGATCCAGTTGCAGATATCAACGGTAGTCGTGTGTCATGTGTGCACCATTCACCTACCTCACGATCGCCCTGAATGAGGTTAAAAACACCCTCAGGAACATCATTGTCTGCGAGTACACCTGCAATAATTTGCTGCACGGCAATTCCACACAAAGGGGCTTTCTCACTTGGCTTCCAGATCACCACATCACCGCAAACAGCTGCCACCATTGCATTCCAAGAATAGACCGCGACAGGGAAGTTAAAGGCAGACATCACGCCGACAATTCCAAGAGGATGCCATTGCTCATACATTCTGTGAAGAGGTCTCTCGGAATGCATGGTTAGCCCATACAATTGTCGCGATAACCCCACGGCAAAATCACAAATATCGATCATCTCTTGGACTTCGCCAAGACCTTCTTGATAGATTTTCCCCATCTCTTGACTCACCAACAAGCCTAGAGCCTCTTTGTACTCACGCAAGGCATCTCCAATTTGACGGACGATTTCGCCACGTTGAGGTGCAGGCATCATTCTCCAAGACTCAAATGCGCTCTGAGCAGTGCTCACCACGTGCTCATACTCTTCTCGTGTTGTAGCCCGAACTTGCCCTAGGACTGCGCCATCAATGGGACTTCGCGCATCAAATGCATCTCCTTCTCCAAAAAATGATTGGCCAGTTGAGGTTCCTAGGGCAGGGCCCTTTCCGTCAAAGATTTGAGTCAAAAAATCCATGGATATCCTATTTTGTGTTATGCATCGTCTTTCCGAATCCCAATGTACGTCTTGGGCAAAGCTCCATCAACGCAAAGTTCGTAAAAACTTAGGCCAATGTTTAGTCGAAGGTCACAGGTCTGTCACGCAGGTCCTTCAAAATGGGCAGATTTCGGTGCACCATATCATTGTGTCTATGGACGAAGTTGAGGATCCTTCCTCACAACTAGTTCCCTCCCTACGTGAGATGGGAGTTCCTACTGAATCGATTCTCTTGGCCACTCCAACACAGTGCAAAAAGCTGAGTGATACACCCTCTCCACAGACGGTATTCGCCCTTGTCGATATCCCAGAGGAATGGGATGTTGCTCGTGGATTTGAGTCATTGGCCGCGCAATCTCAAAGTCTTGTCTTGTTACTAGACGATATTCAAGACCCGGGTAATATGGGTACGATTTTACGGTCTGCCATTTGGTTTGGCGTGGATGCTGTACTATGCACTCCAGGGTGTGCCGATCCATGGAATTCGAAAGTCGTTCGAAGTTTAGCAGGGGCATTAGGCGTCATCTCTATTGGACAGATCCCATACGAGTGGGTAGAATCTATTCCGGAATCGCATGTTCTCTGTGGACTAGATATGGCCAAAGAAGCGATCCCATTACATAGTGTTGATTGGCCATCCCACACCATTCTTGCGATTGGCAATGAGGGCAATGGACTCTGTGATACCACACGAAGAGCGCTGGAAACACAGATTCACATTCCTCCAGCCCGAGGTTCAAAGCCCGAGGAGTCCTCACACACTCCAGGCGTTGAAAGTTTGAATGCTGCGATTGCAACATCGATCGCATTATATGGCTATCGCCAAAAGCCTTAACACAAATTTTTTGTTCTCCCGTTGAAGTTGATCTTCTGCTCACTTACTATCCTATAATCATTGTTCTTAACTAAACTGTTGCTCCATGCCTACCTCGACCTCTGGCAAACAAGCCAGCGTCAAGAAAGACAAACCCAAGAGATCTAGCACAACCCCAAAATCCTCAAGCGCAACACCCCAAGCGACCAAGACCAAGACAAAGAAGAAGGCCACGACGCCTAACCCCAAAACAACCTCGACCAAAGCTGTTGTTAAAAGGACGACCAAGCCTTCAAAAAAGGCTATAAACACTTCCAAGGTCTTTGTCCTGGACACCTCGGTACTTCTGTATGATTCAGAAGCTGTTCGGAATTTTCAAGAGCACGATGTAGCGATTCCGATTACGGTCCTTGAAGAGCTCGATACGTTCAAAAAGGGGAATAGCGTGACGAATCTCCATGCTCGTGAACTCATTCGATACCTTGACAAGATATCGGGTGACAACAAAATGATGCGCGAGTGGATTCCATTGAATGGTCGTTCCTCTGGTAGAATTAAGGTGGTAACAGAGGACGGAGGCAACGGACTTGACGCAAACAAAGCGTTTGGCTCGGCCAAAAATGATCATCGCATCTTGAATGCCGCTTTACGTTTGAAAGAAACAGAGGTGGGGCGACGTGTTATTTTGGTCTCAAAAGATATTAATCTGAGGCTTAAGGCTCGCGCAATGGACCTTGAAGCAGAGGATTATGAAACGGTACGAGTCAAAGATATCGATCATCTCTATCGAGGTCGTACCACACTGGAGCTCACAGATCCTACGCCGATCCAAGAGTTGTATGCACATGGCTCAATACCTGCCGATGCCGTATTGACCGAACCGGCGATCAAGAACCATTATTACTTACTCAAACATAATTCTGCCTCTGCACTGGCGACCTATGGCCACGACTCAGGATCGCTTGAACTTCTTCACAAGATGACTGCGTATGGGGTGGTGCCACGTAATGCAGAGCAAACCTTTGCACTGCATGCAGTTCTAAACCCAAAAGTACCCTTGGTAACCATTACCGGAGCTGCGGGGACTGGGAAGACGTTGTTGGCCCTTGCAGGTGCTCTGGAGCAACGCAGTGAGTATCGCCAAATTTACCTTGCCCGCCCCATTGTGCCCTTAAGCAATAGGGATTTAGGCTATTTGCCTGGCGATGTAAAATCCAAAATAGATCCCTACATGCAACCGCTTTGGGATAATTTGAGCATTATCAAAAATCAGTTCAGTGAATCGAGCAAGCAGTTCAAAAAAATTGATGAAATGGTGCAATCGGAAAAGCTGACCATTGTTCCGCTAGCATATATCCGTGGGCGAAGCTTATCCAACGTGATCTTTATTATTGATGAGGCTCAAAATCTTACCCCCCACGAAATCAAGACGATTATCACGAGGGCAGGGGAGCAAACAAAAATCATCTTTACAGGAGATATTTTCCAAATTGACACACCGTATCTAGACGCTGAAAGTAACGGATTATCGTATCTGGTGGATCGACTTGCCGATAGTGATTTGTATGCTCATGTGGGCCTCGAAAAAGGGGAGCGCTCTCAACTAGCCAACGTCGCAAGTACGCTTCTCTAGGATCCTAGAGTAAGGTGTCTGACGTTCGCGATTCGCTCGCCTAAAATACGCTCGGCTAGCCCTTGCACATGATCTGGGCGATCTGTTACCCAACACTCTAGCCAATCTGAGGTGTTTTGAGAAGATTCGTCGGGAGAATGTAGTAGGTGATTCTTTTGTAGCTCAAGCTTTAATGTCCTCGCCACAGCTTCGCCAGAATCGATGATCAACGGAGATGAGCTTAACTCTGACGCAATGGCATCCTTGAACAATGGATAATGGGTACAACCAAGGATTAAGGCGTCCATTGGAGGGTTTTGCAACGGTTCAAGGTAGGTAGACAAGGTATAGCGAACGACCTCACTTTGTCCATCCCATCCCTCCTCTGCTAGTGGTACAAGGAGGGGACACGCTTGGCTGAGCACGCGTAGATTGGGCCATGCATGTTTGAGTTGTCGTTCATACGCTTGGGATGCAATGGTTGCGGTCGTGCCCAACACTCCGACAGTGTGCGTTGGGTTAGTGGGCGACGGATTAATGGGCATTGGATGTTGCTCCTGAGACCTAAGATGGTGAAGAGTTGCATCAACACCGGCTGTCAGTACATCGATGATGGGGGCAACCCCCTTTTGGCTTGCAAGGACCTCATGCGCAAGCGCTGAGACTGTATTACATGCCACCACAATGGCCTTAACATCTTCTGTCTCCATTTTAGCCAAAATTTCACGCGTGTACTGCTGAATCACATCCTTCGATTTACTTCCATAAGGCACCCGAGCCGTATCTCCTAGGTAGAGGATTCTTTCTTGAGGCAATGCCCGGTGAATTGCCTTGGCAACGGTCAAGCCCCCCACACCTGAGTCAAAAACACCGATGGGCCTTTGGGTGTGATTCGTTGAAGGATGGTCGTTCATAATCTTGATTCCTGGAGCGTTAGAAGTCTCCTCTAGGTGCTTGGGTGTAATTTATGAGCCTTTACGATCTGAATCCGATGCAAAGCGAGGGACTATCTTGGCCAAAATAGTACGAATTCCTCTTTTCGCATCTTTGGATATGGGTAAGATAACCAAACCCAATCCGTAAAGCGCCACAAGGGGGAGTGTGACGATTACCCCTTCCAGTGCAAGCTCTATCCATGGATAGGGAGCTGCCCACTCCCCGAATGATAAAAGGTTCGCAGAAAACTTTGGAACAACATACATGAGCCCCGCGAAGGGGAGGAGCATCAATCCATACCCAAACACTGCTCTTGTGAATGGGTGTAACCCAAGCCCATGCCATACGACGATAAGTTTTACACCATTATAGAGAACCAAAGAGCATGTGGTTGCCAAGGCAGCACCCTGAAGACCAAATAGAGGAATAAAGGTAGCATTAAGCCCCAATGAGATCCCCATGAGTGCAAGAATGGTCCAAAGATCGATGGTAAAATATTTTGAGTGAACCAAAATAGAGCCGTTGAGCCCCGCAAACGTATCAATGAGCCTTCCTATGGCTAACCAAAAGAAAATCCAACGACTCGCTCGATAGGCTTCCGGTAGTAACGAAAACACAAACTCTAGGTTTACCCAAATCACCATCGTAATGAAGAACCCCATCATAATGCCATTCATAGAGGTCTTCTGATAGATCTGCTGAACGGTTGACAGGTCATTTTTTTGCATGGCATCTGCAATAAGTGGTGTGCCAATTCGCTCAAGTGAACGCAGGGGCACTGTCATGACAGAGACCATGTAATAAGACATTGCATAGATGGCGGTT
>CEOK01017549.1_pt1 | contig 10373 bp, 9 predicted proteins | sample 427001 | NCBI WGS metagenome assembly CEOK01 (sample SAMEA2591108, study PRJEB7988) | marine metagenome | isolation source: saline water (ENVO:00002010), including | reverse complement strand
GCAAAATATTTCTTTTCGGTAAACAACGATACCAAAACTGAAGTAGAGAACATAGAAGTCCTAGTAGTACATGACGGATCTGATGCATACATGACACAGTATGCCGGCGTAAGCACAGGCAATGATCCATTGATGACAGTTACCGCGGCGATAAGTGGTAGCAACGTTGTGGTTTCTGTAGCGGGTCTTGAACCTAACCTAAGGGTGACTGCTAACATTATCAGATTGAAAGACACAATGGTATCTGATTCCGGCACTTTTGCAAACACAGAAGCAATAGCACCAACAACAATTTCATCAACTGCAACTGCAATAGTTGACCTTGACACAGTATCAAAAGGCAACGGAGCGGTTATATACGTTGTCGGCAAAAACGCAACAGAAGGTGCATTTTCAATATCTGAAGTATTCATGGCAGTAAGCGGCTCAGGAGATATTTCAATAACATCTCCAGGACATGTCAGCACAAAATCCACAGATCAATTAGAGTTTTCTACTGGCTTCAAGGACGACGAAGAAGCCACTGCACAGTTGTTAGCATCGTCAACATCGGGTGGATCAACCACTTGCAGTGCATATAGAATAAACCTACTTGCTAATTAGACAAATCTAAATAAATACAATCGTAGGACAATAGTTCTACGTTAACAAACAAACATGAGGGATAATGAACCATGACAACACGTAACTTTAGAGTCAATAACGGTTTAGAGGTAGGAGACGTAGCCATAACAGCATCATCAAATGCTGTGACAGGTGTATCTTCGATCACACTAGACAACTCAACGGCTCCAAACGCTGATGCCAAATTGGCCAACAAGAAATATGTTGATGACCAAATATCAGGCATTACAGCAATTACAGTTGGTAACGACAACATAACAGTGGCAGACGGTTCTGTGACAATCACAGTAAACGGCAACACTGAAGGTACATTCACTGACGATGGCTTAACCATCAACGGAAACTTGACTGTACAAGGTACAACAACACAGATTGATACCACTACACTTAGAATTGAAGACAACCTGATCGAGGTGAACAGAAACATTTCTGCAAACTCACAGATGCCTTCGTATTCAGGACTTGCTGTAAACAGAGGTACATCATCAACTGCCACAGAAGAAGATCTTTTCTGGGTATGGGATGAAGGCTTTGCAGATGACGGTACGACGACACACGGTAACGCAGGAGGTGCCTGGACGGCATTGAGAGCGGCCAGAGGTACTGACACTGACAACCCATCTGAAATCACATCAACTGAAACAACTCTAGTTGATATGAGATGTAACGTTTTACACGCCCTAGCAACTTCGGCACAATACGCGGACGTTGCGGAGCGTTTCGAAGCAGACGCTCCTATGACAGAGGGTGCAGTAGTAATGGTAGGCGGTTCAGCAGAGATAACAGAAACAACATCAGACTTATCTGATCAAGTTTTTGGTGTTATATCTAGCCAACCAGCATACGCCATGAACGCACAGGCAGGTAACAACGAATCACATCCATTTGTTGCAATGACAGGAAGAACTCCTGTGAGAGTAACAGGTGCTGTAAACAAAGGTGAGAGATTAGTTTCTTCATCCGTGAAAGGTTGTGCAAGAGCAGTAGCGGAAGGTGAGTCAATCACACCTTTCAACGTTATTGGTAGAGCATTAGAATCTAACACAGACACAGGTATCAAATTGGTAAACTGTGCAGTAAGAACTAACAACTAATAAATATTTCTACTTTTTAATAGGATTAAAAGGCGGCTTTCGGGTCGCCTTTTTTTTTAGGTGATCAGATCTAATATAGTTTGTAACTTGCCTTTAATAGACTTATTGTTAAGAGTATTCTTCAAACCTATGTGCAAGTTTTTTGGCCAGCATTCAAAAGATGTCCAGCAATAACCCGAATGTTCGGTGTTAAGTTTAGGTAGGAACTCTGTTTCGATTGCTATCAGATAGGTGTGAAAATAAAATTTTTGATCATTGGAGGTGAACATCTCTAACGGAATTATTTTTTTGAATTTAGGAGTATTGCCAACTTCTTCTTGAATTTCTCTTTTTAGACCTTCGAAGGCTGATTCGGTGTATTTTGCCCTGCCTCCTACCAATCCCCACATACCTTTCGTCTTTTCTGAAGTCCTTTGCAGGAATAAAAATCTTTTCGTAGAAGTGCTGTAGAATAATGCACCCGAGCATATGATGTTGTCTTGCATTCTATATTATAGCATCTAAAATGTAGATTATCAAGGAGTAGTTGCGTCCTGTCCAGAGGCGTCATCGTTGGCAACGTAGCCTCCATCAAGTACTATTGTCCAATTACCAGCAATGTAAACACCTTCATATGATTTCACCCACTCTGTGCCGTTGAATCTATACTGTATGCCTGTGTTTTGGTTTGTCACATAGTGCTGTGTTGAGTCGGGGTCCGAAGCATCAAAAACTTTAATAAATTTACTTTGTGGCGTGCTGTATTCAATAATGTCGCCAGTGCTTGCCACTAATGTGCCCCACGTGTCACTCTGGACTGTTGCAGTGGAGTCACCTATCTGGTCTATAATCAAGTATCGGTCACCATTTGCTGGAGAGTCTGGGGCAAAGGTTAACGGATTAATTATTTTTTTTACTGCTGTTAATGTGTTGGCCGGAATTGTGTCACTATCTATGTTGAACATCAAAATTGTGTCATCAAGACTGGTTGTTGCTATTGTGCCAACAACCTCATTTCCGTTTGGCTGTCTCAGTCTTATCTGTGACGTATCATTTGTAACCTTGCCATATTGGTCCAGTAAAGTTTTCCAATTCACTGGAGGACCAAAAGTTTCGAATGGATCTGCCAATCCGGGATCTCGTGCTCCTGTGTAGAATCCGTCGCCGCCGGACTTGACGTTTACCCCAGTTGTTCCTAACAGTCGTAACTGACTTCCTGTGACTAACAATCCAAAGTTGTTTGGAGTTATAAAACTTCTTGATATCAATGATCCGTCTATTAATCCTTTTGTAATTCCGCCGTCGTCGTCATACACGCTCATAATAATTTTTTGTACTACACCTAATTTTTTAACTTTCACTGGTGGAGATAACCATATAGGCATTGAAAATGTTAGAGTTGCTATGTCAATCTCTGTATCTGCACCAACTGGTATTGTCCTCGAACTAAACTGTATGCCTGTCAGTTCAACATAACTTAAACTGGTCCAATCTATGTAGTTGTCTGATTTTTGTATCTCAAAGTCTGGGTTGAATAGATATAAAATTTGCTCCAAAATCTGTAATTTTTGATCCGTGTTAGAACTCCATATGTCTGCAGAAACTTCAAGCCTAAAAGGTGAAGGCATAACTTTTTCAACTGTGTAACCTGCACCTAACTGGTTGTCATATTGATTTGTTGTTTCGTTAAAGTTTCTTTCACGTAAATGTTGTTTTTCAACGTGATAAGGATTTTGCATTCTTTCCCTGTCATAATTTAACTCTCTAACAAAACAAGCAATTTTAGGAGTGTATTGTAAAGCATTCTCAGAATTATTCCTTATAATGTTTGCAACCTGCCTAGTTGGATCTCCGTATACCACAGGTACCGCCCGCAAATTTATTGCACCATCAGTGCCTCTTCCTGTTTCAACAGAAAAATTACTCAAAATTCTTATAAATTGAGTAAGAAATTTCCTAATTTGTCCTTCGTAAAAGTGTAGCATTAATTGTCAGCCTTTGGTTTCAATGCGTTTGTCAATGACTGCCTTTGTTCAACGGTCAGACCATTGATAGTGCTTGTAGTTGTGTTGTTAACAAATCCAGTTTTTTGTGTTGCCCTTGTGTCTGTGTTTGACATAGTGATCCTCACCGAATCTTCTACTTTTACCCATCTGTTTCCATCATAACGGAACAATCTGTTTGGTAAGAAATCTGTACGTAAAAAATAATCTCCCTTGTCTATATTTGCATTTGGAAAACTAATACCAAAGCCTGCCGGATTACCATTTGGTGCCACTCCGTCTCCGTCCAAGTAAAATCCGTAGTGCGAACTTGCAGGTGTGTCTATTGTAGCATTAATAGATTTGTCTGACGATACCCTGTCTGTTGTGTTCACATTGTCTGTCCTAATGTTCCCCCTCTCATCAATAGGCGCAACATAATATTGTTTATAATTGAAGCCGGACTTAGGTGCGTCCGCTTCTGCCTGTGCAACAATCTGATCATTGATTGTTTTTTCTCTGTTGAAAGTTGACATATAACTTGCCAATGAATTATCTGTTGTGGCATCTCCCACGATGTCTCTGTATTCTTGAGAATCAACAAGTGATTTCATTTTTAATCTCAATAAATGCGGCCACCATGTCTGTGAAAAACCTTCAGCGGCTCTGTTAACGTCTTCTACAACATAGTATCTTTTGAGTGCGATCGGTATGGTTTCATCAAGTGAGAAGTCATCTTTCATATGAGGTAGTTCGATTACATCTCCACTCATTGGTTTCCTTCCGATACGTTCGACTATGTCGTTGAGATGCACTGTCAAAAACAATGTGTCATTTTGTAAAAACATTCCAAACTGGGAGAGATTGAAATCTTGATCTTGTACGTTGTATATGCCACGCACTATGTAGATATCATCTGCATATTTCCTATCTCTGTTTTCCAAGAATAAAAGGTCCTGTATTGTTCTTTCATTTAGGCTGTCCCCAGAATATTGAGGTTGGGTTGGACTTGCCTCACCATCCTTGTTTGTATCTCCTTGATCATAAGGGCCTAGGTATTTGTGGAAGTGTAGGTCAGTTCCGCCCACCGTGAACATCTCTCTGATGTTACGATCAAAGAACTTGTAGTCAGCGCCTTTCTCTGGCTTGAAAATGGATAATCTTGGCATATCACACATATTTATTGAATGCACAACGACTATAAATATGTGTATGTCAGAACTACAAACAGGTCAACAAGAGATATTTGATTATGTCAAAAACAACCTCGGTGAGGGCATGATTGATGTTGAATTGGACCCAAAACACTATCAAACGGCGCTAGAAAGAGCGATAAACAAATTCAGACAAAGATCATCTAATGCTGTTGAAGAATCATATGCTTTTCTTGAACTAAAGAAAAATCAGAACGTTTATATATTACCAGATGAGGTCATCAACGTAAGAAACTTAAACAGAAGAACAGTCGGATCAAGAACAGAGGGAGGCGAAGGTGGTACACTTTTTGAACCTTTTAACCTTGCGTACACAAATACATATCTATTGAGAGCAGGTGCGACAGGCGGACTTGCAACTTACTATGCTTTTGCAAGTTATCAAGAACTGGTGGGAAAACTTTTTGGTAGTTTCATACAGTTCCATTTTGATGTGGCAACCAAAAAACTTACTATCACACAAAGACCTAGAGCGGACAACGAAACAGTGCTAATGCACACAGACAACTTCAGACCAGACATTACTCTATTCAAAGATATCTATTCTAAGCCTTGGATAAGAGATTACACTTTGGCTGTTTCCAAGGTTATGCTTGGAGAGGCAAGAGGCAAATTCAACACCATAGCAGGTCCACAGGGCGGCACAACCTTGAATGGTGGTGAACTAAAACAGCAGGGTCTTGCCGAAATGGAAAGACTTGAAGCAGAGATAGGCAACTACTCAGAAGGCGGAACTCCACATAGTTTTGTTATTGGTTAATTCTAAATTTTTTAGATTTAAATAAAAGTGTCATGACAGATTCTAGATACAAAAGATATAAAGATTGTTCTATCGATGAATTAGAAGAAATTGTCAGCGATCTTGAAAATGTTTCTATCGCGGCACTTAAAAGCAAAAAGTTAGATATGAGAAAAACCATATTGGGTGCGGTAAAAGAAGCAAAATTAGAGATTGAAAAAAGACTCAAAAAATAGTATAATCTACAAATGCTTATAGGAATAGTAGGACTGATAGGTTCTGGTAAAGACACCGTGGCCGAACATTTGGTTACACAACACGGTTACACGAGGGATAGTTTTGCAAAAAGTTTGAAAGATGCTGTATCGGCAATGTTCAATTGGGACAGGGAGATGCTGGAAGGCAACACAGAATCAAGTAGACACTGGCGAGAACAACCAGATCAATTCTGGAGCGAAAGATTTGGCAAACCGGTCACTCCGAGATGGGTATTACAGCATTTTGGCACTGAAGTTATGCGTGGCAATATGTATGATGCTATTTGGGTAGACAGTTGCATAGGCAGATATAAAGGACAAAACACTGTAATTTCAGACACAAGATTTCCCAACGAAGTAAAAAAAATCAGAGAACATGGCGGCAAAATAATACTGGTCAAAAGAGGTGCAGATCCAGAATGGTTTACAAACTATGTAGAGGGTAACATCGAACCCACGGGAATACACAGTTCTGAATATGCCTGGGCAAAAGAAGAATTTGATTATGTAATTGAAAATAATGGGACAAAAGAAGAACTATCAGCAAAGTTGGACAAATTACTCGTCAGCAACAAGATCCCCTACTCTCCATCCAAGTCTTCTGACGCCGCTTAACCGCTGGCAATTAGCACATACTGTTTTCAGATTACCCACAGCAATATTCCTTAGATTTCCGTCCACGAATAGAACATCTAGTTGGGTCTGATTCTGCGCCTTGAATCCACACAGTTCACACTTTTTCTTCTTCCTGTAACCCGAACGCTGTAAAGGTGTGATGCCACCTATCTTTTTGCCTGCTTTCTTTCTGTTGCAGGTGTCACATAGGCTCCGCCAGTATATCTTGGTACCTTTGCGATAAGCGTAGGCCCTTGGCTTGGCTTTACATAATTTGCATATAGGCCTGTTTCTGTACGACATATGCTTATTTACGTTGCCTATATAGGCACCTAAGAATCACAGGAATTTACCACTAAAACGGAACTATTCACTAAATACAGCAGTATACGTTATAACTTGCAAGGAGAAAACGGAAAATGGCTTTAACATCACCAGGAGTAGAGGTTTCAGTAATAAACGAGAGTTTTTATGTACCATCAGATGCGGGTAGCACACCTCTTTTTATAGTAGCATCAGGAAAAGACAAATTAAGCGGTGCGGGAGATAGCACAGCATCAGGAACGCAAACGGCAAATGCCAACACTGCGTATTTGATATCATCACAAAGAGAATTAACAGAGACTTTTGGAGATCCAAAATTCTATCAAGACGCATCGGGCAATCCATTACACGGATATGAATTGAACGAGTACGGACTACAAGCGGCTTACTCTTTCTTAGGAATTGCCAACAGAGCTTTTGTATTAAGAGCAAATGTTGACTTAACTGAGTTAGTAGGAAGTGCATCGGCTCCGACAGCGGCACCAACAGATGGCACGTACTGGTTTGACCTTGCATCAACTAGTTTCGGAATATTTGAATGGTCACAGACGGATCAAAAATTCACAGCAAAAACACCAACGTTGATAACTTCAGTTTCTGACCTGGTAGGAAACGTATCAACAGGTGCACCAAAAACTTCATTGGGTGCAATAGGTGACTATGCTGTAAACACAACACACGTAACAAACAAAATTTACTTCAAGAACTACGACAATGACTGGGTGAACCTTGGCACAAACGCTTGGCACAACTCACATCCAATATTCGAAGTTACTTCAGGTACAACTGTAACCGGCTCTGCAACTATGCAGTTAAATGGTGTACTAGTTACAACTGGTGGTACTGCATTATCAGATGTTGCAACTGCTATCAACTTATCGAGTGATGGTGGTGACGGAGCGGCATTGAATGGTATTACAGCGGCGGTTGATCCAGTTTCTGGAAACTTGAAAATCTTCCATAACGGTACAGACATTGGAGATTCTACAGCAGGTAGAAACACAATCAGAATTGAAGAAGGTTCAGGATTAATGGGCGAACTTGGAATAACAGCAGGCACATACAAAGGTGCTACATTCTTACAAGCGGCTCACACATCAAGACCAACTTGGAAAACAGCAGAGGATAACAGACCAACTGGATCAGTATGGTTCAAAACTACAAGTGCAAACTCAGGTGCAAACATTGTTTCAAAACTTTACAATGCATCATCTGGATCTTTTGGGACTGTAAGTTCACCTTTACACACTAATCATCATTCAGCAATCTACAACTTAGATCCAGCAACAGGTGGAACTGGTTTATCAGTTGGTGCATTGTACGCACAGTACAATGTGACTGAAGCAGATAATTCAGCACCAAACGAAGGAAATGCACTAGGTAACTTCCAATTATTCAGATACGAAGGCGGAGTAACAACAATAAGATCTAAAACAACTGCACCAAGTTTCACAGCAAACGAAACTTTCACAGTAAGAGAATCTATCAAGAACCAAGAAGCCTTAAACGCGGCAAAAACTGTTACAATGATTTCAGGAGATGGTTCTACGCTAGGTGATGCAGACGACTTTGTTACAGCATTTACTAATGCTGGCTTCACTAATTTGACAGCAAAAGTTGTTGCCTCTGGTGAATTCAAAGGTGCAATAGAAATTACACACAACTTAGGTGGTGAGTTCAGAATGAACAACACATCAGGTGATCCATTAGGAGATGCTGGTTTAGGTGCATCGCAGGCTCACGCTTACGGAACATTCACTGCAAACAGCACAACATTAATTGACAACTTATATGTTACACCAACAGGTGACTCAGGAGACTCAACTGTGGGTAACGAAGTGATGGCAAGTAACTGGAAAAGGTTAAGTTACACAGCGTCTGTAAGTGCGCCAACTAATGAGCCTTTAGATGGAACATTATGGTACAACACTTCAATCGATGAAGCAGACATTATGGCACACAATGGTACTACTTTCGTTGGATACAAAACAGCGTATTCAACAACTGACCCAGAAGGTCCGCAGTTCAGTGCAACAGCACCGACTACACAGTCAGATGGTACACCACTTGTGACAAACGACTTATGGATTGATACAAGTGACCTAGAAAATTATCCAAAAATTTACAAGTACAATACAGCGGCTACTTTAAGTTCTACAAACACTTCTAACAGTGTTGCAGTAACTACATCAGGTGCGGCTTGGGAATTGGTTGACAAAGCAGACCAAACAACTGAAGACGGTATTGTATTTGCAGATGCTAGATACCACACAACAGCAGAAAAAGGCGCAGAAGACGGAAACTCAGGAGCCGGCACAGCAAGTTCAATCAAAGACTTGTTAACAGATGGCTTCCTAGATCCAGATGCTCCTAATCCAGCACTTTTCCCACAAGGAATATTGTTGTGGAACACTAGACGTTCTGGCTACAATGTCAAAGAATACAAAAACAGTTACATTACAACTGCAAAATATCCAGGATCTGGATCAGCAGGATTAGGTAACATCAGAGCAAGTAACGAGTCAGTAGCAAGTTACTACCCAGACAGATGGGTGACTAAATCAAGCAACAACGCAGACGGTTCTGGAACTTTCGGTAGAAAGGCACAGAGACAAGTTGTTGTGCAACAACTTAAATCTGAGATAGACACAAACCAAGCAATAAGAGAAGACCAAAGAGGTTACAACATCCTTGCTTGTCCTGGATATCCAGAAGTAATTGCAAACTTGTTAAACTTGAACACTGATAGAAACAACACAGCATTTGTTGTAGGTGACACTCCGTTGAGATTGGAAGGCACTGCAACATCAATCACTAACTACGCTAACAACACAGCCGGAGCATTAGACAACGGCGAAGACGGATTAGTAAGTTCAAGTGAATACTTGGGTATGTTTTATCCTTCCGGACTAACAACTGACAATACTGGTGCTAACATTGTTGTACCACCATCGCATATGATGTTGAGAGTATTGGCAAACAACGACAACATTGCTTTCCCTTGGTTCGCACCATCGGGAACAAGAAGAGGTGTCGTTGACAATGCAACAGCAGTTGGATACATCGACTCAAGCACAGGTGAATTCGAAACAATATCTGTAACAGAGTCAGTGAGAGATTCAATGCACGGAGTCAAGATCAATCCAATTACTTTCTTCTCAGGAGCAGGAATTGTAAACTTTGGTAACTTGACTAAAACATCAAGCAGTTCAGCATTAGACAGAATAAACGTTGCAAGATTGGCAGTATATCTAAGAACACAGTTAGACGCAATCGGAAAACCGTTTATCTTTGAACCAAATGATGAACTTACAAGAAATGAAATCAAAGCGGCAGTAGAATCATTCTTGTTAGAACTTGTTGGACAAAGAGCATTGTTTGACTTCTTAGTAGTATGTGACGACACAAACAACACACCTACTAGAATAGACAGAAATGAATTGTATGTGGATATAGCGATTGAGCCTGTGAAATCAGTTGAATTCATCTTCATACCGTTGAGAATCAAAAACACAGGAGAAATAGCAAAATTAGGACAATAATTT
>CEOK01199196.1_pt1 | contig 10383 bp, 10 predicted proteins | sample 427001 | NCBI WGS metagenome assembly CEOK01 (sample SAMEA2591108, study PRJEB7988) | marine metagenome | isolation source: saline water (ENVO:00002010), including | reverse complement strand
CGTAATTAGCTTCCTCAGGATGGCTGGCTAGTTTTAATACGGGATCAAGAAGATGAAGTAATCCTGTTGGCCGATGTCCATTTAAGCGTTGTTTACCTGGCATAAAAAGTTCTTTTCCCTCGAATTGTTTATTAATCCCCTAGCTACACTGTCAAGGGGGATTTAACAACTTTGTAAATTATTAAAAATTTCACTTGAAGTTAATACCATCGAACCCTTAAAGAGTTGTTTGGCACTTAATTTAAGTTAACTTTCGCACCAATTAGAAAGTTATGACCGGAAAAATTACTTTTGAACGGCGTTGTTGTTACGTCTGACAATTCTGGATCTTGGGACTCGAAGTAACGATATCCTATTTCAATATCGGTTTTTCTATCTAATTCTAATGATACACCACCTCCAAATTGAAAAGCCAATACCCAATCCATGTCATCGACGAGACTTTCGTTTGAAGCCTGAAAATCATTCAAAGATATTACACTGAGTCCAGCTCCTCCCATAACATAGGGCGTAGCTCGGGAATTGATCGGTATATCCAGAATAGCATTACCCATTAGAGCTAATGCTGATAGATCACCACTTACATTTTCCGTGTTGTGAGTTCTACCATTTGAAGATCCTGAAATCTGTTTCAACGAAGACTGTGAAAATAAAAACTCTCCTTCCGCCCTAAAATTATTTTCTAGTTTCATTCCGATGGCACCATTAAGGATAAACCCCGGTTCAAATTCGGCATCGAAGTCTGATTTACCGCCCAAAGATGAAGTTTCATTGAACATACTCAAACCTATTGAGCCTCTCGCATATAAATTTTGAATAGCGTAGGTTTTATCTTCTCGATAAGATTTAGTTGTTTTTTTTGATGAGTTATTTTTTTTCGTTTTTCTGGGAAATGCTCTCTGAATATATGGGTTTTCTGAATTTATTGCCTGAGCAACCTCCGTTTTTGCACTTGTTCCAATTCCAAGCCCCATGTTTGTGTTGCTTGTGACTACTTTCGATAATTTAGCAATCGATAATGAGGATTTGGCTATGTCGACAACAATTCTATGACCTTTATCTTTGTTAGGTTGCAAAAAGAATGTATTTTTGACTCTTATTGGGCGATGGCTTGTAATTATTAAATTTGTACCTTCAGGATCTTTACCCTTCTTAACTTTCGTAATATTACCGCCCACAATACTGTTAATTTGTTTTGTACCGACCCAAACTGCTTTTGGCAGGGATAATTTTAGCGAGGTTCCATTGTCTGATACCACGTACGTTAGATTGGTTGGGTGACTCACGTCAAAAACCAAACGCGTTTTATCTCGATGATTCCCAACTCTCATGTCTGATATCGTTGCTGGTTTGTCAACAAATTCGACGGAGGCTAGCAGAATCGCTGACTCTAATTTGGGTGATGAAATAGTCATTAGAACAAAAAATACGCTAATTACCTTAGCAATTTCAGTCAACTGGAAATTCATTACTAATTCCTTTACCAGGATTTTTATTTTAGGCTATTATATTGGGTTTAAAACGTTAAAATAATGATAAGGAATAATATTTATTTTCTAATCTTATTTTCTTGGGCGTTTAATTTAACAACAAAAAATATTATTCGGTTTTTAGGCGTTTTCAATAAGTTTTTTTTGGGGGGGATAAATGAAATTCGGTATATTTGATCACGTTGATAAAGGAGCGAAAGATCTTCATAATTTCTATGAGAATAGATTGAAAATTGCAGAGAAATATGACGAGGTCGGTTTTTATGGGTATCACGTAGCAGAACACCACGCGACGACCCTTGGAATGGCATCTTCTCCTAATGTTTATTTATCTGCTATTGCACAGCGAACCCAAAAGCTTCGGTTCGGCCCTTTGGTGTATTGTTTGCCTCAGTATCATCCAGTTCGATTATATGAAGAAATATGTATGTTGGATAATATGAGTAGAGGTCGACTTGAGATGGGTATAGGAAAAGGAATATCAGATATTGAGTCTGGTTACTTTGGGATCAATTCAAAAGACGTAACAGGGATTTATCGTGAATTTTTTGATATTCTCTCTGAAGCTTGGAAGACCAAGGAGCTTACATATGATGGGAAATATTTTTCTATAGATAAGTTTCCGCTTGAAATGGAGCCAATGCAAACTCCTCACCCTCCTATTTGGATGGGTGTTGCTAATTCAAATTCACTAGCGTGGCCTGCGAAATATAAAATAAATATTATTTCAAATAATGTTGTAAAAGTTGTGCGCGAAATTACCGAAGATTATCGTTCAAAATGGTCCGAGTTTGGCAACGAACCTGAAACCATTCCATATATGGGAATGACTAGATTTGTGGTTATTGCGTCAACAGATAAGGCTGCTCTAAGAATTGGCAGGCGTGCTTATTCCATTTGGTATAAAAGTTTTATGAAGTTATGGAATAGATTTGAAAAATCCCCCCCGTTAGCAGCTTATACTGATGACTTTGGTGATCTAGTGCGTAGCGGGTTAGCAATTGTTGGTAAGCCAGAGGTCGTTAAAGCAATAGTTGATGAGCAGATTGAGCAAAGTGGGGTAAACTATTTTTTAACTAGATTTCTGTTTGGGGATATTTCTTATCTTGAAGCTGATTATGCTATTGATGCATTTTCAGAAATGTTTTTTCCACATTCAATATAACTGGTATAAAATAATAATTTCTATTTCTTCGGTAATGTTTTATTATGTGTATTTTTTAAATGAAAAATAAAATAAGCCTAATAAAATTTGCAGCCCATGTCTGGTTTTATGAAAAAAAATAAACTGACTATCGGCTCTATTGTGCCATTTTATTATGGTTGGATTGTTGTGGTGGTCGCATTTTTGACGATGGCTATCGCTGTAAATGCCCGAACTTCTTTTTCTCTTCTTTTCCCGCCTATTCTAAGCGAGTTTGAATGGTCAAGGGGGGTCACTGCTGGGGTGTTCTCAATAGGTTTTGTTGTTTCAACATTACTCACACCATGCATCGGCATGTTGATGGATAAATTTGGGCCTAGGGTTGTGATTCCAATCGGGGCAATTTTAACAAGTACAGGTTTAATTTGCTCAACCATTTCGAGCGAGCCTTGGCATTTTTATTTTACTTTAGGTGTTCTGCTGATAGGTGGCTCGGTTTTTATGAGTTATTTTGGACATACTTTGTTTTTACCAAATTGGTTCGATCGAAAAAGGGGCTTTGCGATGGGGCTGGCTTTTGCTGGGGCTGGACTTGGGGCAATACTACTTTTACCAGTGATCCAAAATATAATTTAAAGTGATGGATGGCGCCAAGCTGCAATTGTGCTCGCTGTAATTATTATCTCTATCGTAATTCCTATAAATTTGATTTTCCAGCGACATCGGCCAGAGGAACTAGGCTTGGAAATTGATGGAGATGAAATTTCAAATGCAAAGACAAAATTATCTGATTCTATCAACCTAAATAATAGAGTTGTTGACCGATATTGGTATGAGAAAGAATGGACTTTATTGACAGCTATGCGAACCGGAAAATTCTGGTGGCTTATAATATCCTTCTCTACAGCACTTTATGCCTGGTATGCTGTTCAGGTGCATCAAACAAAATATTTGATTGATGTAGGGGTGTCAGCAGAGTTCGCGGCTTTTGCACTTGGTCTTGTTGGTCTGACAGGCATTGTAGGACAAATAAGTTTGGGTGCTTTCTCAGATAAGTTTGGCCGTGAATTTGCTTGGACCATAGCTTTAATGGGTTTTTTGCTAACTTATGCGTGTTTGTTTATTATTAAATTTCTTCCATCAACGATTTTAATTTACCTCATGGTTGGTTTACAAGGTTTTATAGGCTATGGGCTAGCTTCGGTTTTTGGAAGTGTGCCGGCCGATCTGTTCTCGGGTAAACATTATGGACGAATTTTTGGTGTAATTGGGGGCTTTAGTAATATTGGCGCAGCGACTGGGCCTTGGATAACAGGAATTTTTTATGACGTTAATAGTAATTATAATATTGCCTTCGTTACGGCGATGGTTTTGTGTTTAATATCGATAGGGACGATGTGGTTAGTTGGCCCTAGAAAAGTTGTACTCGTTATGGGTAAAATTTAAAAAAAGTGATATAAACGTATAAGAGTGAAAATCTTTTTTGGTATAAGGTAGCGAAATTGGAAAATTTTAGGGTTGGTATTATGAGTGCAGGTGACATGGGGCACGCTGTAGCACGAGAGTTATTTCAACGGGGCCACACAGTACTTACAATTGTTGAGAATAGAAGTGAGTTGACTAAAGACCGAGCTTCTAGATCGAACATGAAAGTTGTTTCGAGTATGGAACACATTGTTGATAACAGTGATTTTGTGTTTTCGATTATGCCCCCCGATCAAGCGTTTGAATTTGCGGAGAGTTTTGCAACTGCTATAAAATTAGGCAAAGATTCACCAGTCTTTGTGGACTGCAATGCAATTTCACCAGAGACTACTCTCTCATTGAATAAATTGATTTCTAGTGCTGGGGGTAAAATGATCAAAGTAGGCATAATAGGTCCACCTCCTGGCACAAGCACGTCAACTAAATTCTATGCGAGTGGCGAGAATGCCTCGCTTATTGATTTCATCGCTGGCGGAGACATCCAGTTTTTGAACTTAGGGTCTAATCTGGTTCACGCCTCTGCGATTAAAATGTGCTATGCAGCATTAACTAAAGGGGTCATGGTTTTACAATCAAGCGCATTGATTGCAGCTGAGTTGCTTGGTGTTGGAGAGGCTTTTCACGCTGAACTTAAAGTTAGCCAAAACTTTCACTGGAAATTAATTGAAAAAAGAGTGTCTAGTCTGGCGTGCGATGCAACTAGGTGGGCTGGTGAGATGGATCAAATATCAGAGATGTACCGAATACTGGGATTAACTCCAAACTTACATAAAGGTGCTGGAGATATTTTCCGTCTATTAGAGATGTCACCTTTAAGTCTTGAAACCAGGGAAACTTATGATCGTAACAGATCGCTCCAAGAAACACTAAATATTTATAAAAACTCGATAAAATAATTTGAAATAAATATTTACAAGGAAAGCAAAGACATATACGCGTAACTTTGCGGAATATAATGCTGGAGAAAGATAAAATGGAATTAATTGGCGAATATGAAATACCTGCAAATCGAGATAAAGTTTGGGAAGCTTTGAACGATCCTGAAATACTGAAACAATGCATTGATGGTTGTCAGGAACTTAGTAAGGAATCGGAGACCCAATTTGTAGCTAAAGTTACTGCTAAAGTTGGGCCAGTAAAAGCTAAATTTACAGGTAAAGTATCTTTGTCTGATTTGGACCCACCCAACGGTTATAAGATCTCAGGTGAGGGTCAAGGTGGAGTGGCAGGCTTTGCAAAGGGTGGAGCAACTGTAACGTTAACTGAGCAAGGTTTAGGGACATTACTTAAATATGAAGCTAATGCAGAAGTTGGTGGCAAGCTGGCAAGCGTTGGCAGTCGTTTGGTTGAAGGCGTTGCGAAAAAACAAGCTGACGATTTTTTCAAGAAGTTTAGTGAAATTGTTGGTGGTGAGCTAATTGGTGAAAAATCTGAGCTAGATTCACAAACGACTAAATCTGAGATTAGTGAAAATCAAGATCAATCAAGTAATAAAGGATTACCGCCTATGGTTTGGGGCACAGGAATCACTGTTATTGTGGGATTTTTACTGTACATTTTTGGCTAAATTGAATAAAATAGCCTTATTTTAGTCAAATAATTTGCTTATCATTAGGGTATTTATTCGACGTAGTGATGGCTTTGGTGGACTTGACTTTTTCTTCTTTATCACTATGTTATACATGATTGGTCATTTGCTTTTTAAAAGGAATGGTGCAATTTAAAAGAGAACCAAATTAATTTTTTAACATGTTGCTCATTTGGAGGATATGGAAAATGAATAAAAGTGTTAAATGCTTATTCGTCCTGTTTTCATTGTCTGTTAGATTTTAGATCTAAACGCTGTAAACGTACGTAACTCTTATGAAAGTTGCGTTGGTGAATTTTAGATTAGTGTCTTGACAGGTTATATCTTAACAGGAGTATTTTAATGGTCACAACTGCCCTACCATCACTATATGCTGATAGCGGATTATCTTCTTATTTAAATCAAATAAAAGTATTCCCGGTGCTAACTTTAGATCAGGAGTTCATGTTAGCGGAGCGTTACCGGAAACATAACGATAAGGAAGCAGCACATCAACTTGTCACAAGTCACCTTCGTTTAGTCGCAAAGATAGCACTTCGATACCGTGGTTATGGACTGCCAGTTTCAGATTTGATATCGGAGGGAAACATTGGCCTGATGAAAGCTGTAAAAAAATTTGAGCCAGAACGTGGTTTTAGGCTCTCTACTTATGCGATGTGGTGGATCAAAGCTTCGGTTACGGAGTATGTCTTGAAGTCTTGGTCAATGGTTAAAATGGGTACTATGGCAGCGCAAAAAAAATTATTTTTTAGTTTACGTAAGGCCAAGGAGAAGCTGAACTTAATCAACTCAAATGACATAGATTTTGAAAGTGCAAAAATTCTATCTGAACAATTTAATCTGTCAGAGCGAGACATAGTAAATATGAATAGTCGGATGAGTATTAGAGATCAATCTTTGAATGCTCCTGTTAGTAAAGATGGATTAGGTTCAATTGAGATTCAGGATTTACTCGAAGATGAAAGACCCTCCCCAGAGGCAATTGTGGCCAATCAACAAGAGGCAACCATCCGTCATGAAATGTTAACTAAAGCACTGAGTCAGTTATCAGAGAGGGAAAGGCATATTTTTACAGAGCGCCGGTTAAAAGATGATCCTATAACATTAGAAAAATTAGGCGAAGGATATGGTATTTCGCGCGAACGGGTTAGGCAACTAGAAAATAGAGCCTTTGTAAAAGTGGAGAAGTCTATTAGAGAGATGGGCGCTTTTATTTCTTAGAAATTTTTTTAATGAGAGTACTTGACCTGTCGACTATATCAACCTACATCTCTGGCGCTTTTATGTTAAAAAGCCAAATATCGGCTAGATTCTAAAAAGTATTGGGATCAGAAGAATATTATTTGAAACAGAGTTGGTGTTATAAAGGAGTTAGGAAAGATGGGATTTAAACCACTTCATGATCGTGTAGCAGTTCGTCGTTTGGAGCAAAACGACAAGACCCCAGGAGGAATTATTATTCCTGATACAGCTCAGGAAAAGCCCTCTGAGGGAGTCGTTGTTTCTGTGGGTTCTGGGGCAACTGGCAAAGATGGGAAAATCATACCGCTTGATATTCAATCAGGGGATAAGGTGTTGTTTGGAAAATGGTCGGGCACTGAAATTAAAATAGATGGAGATGAACTGCTAATCATGCAGGAATCAGATATTATGGGAATTATAGATTAATATAATAAGTTTAACGGTTATGGAGAACAATTGAGATGGCGAAAGAAGTATTATTTGACGCAACTGCCCGTGCTAAGATGCTTTCGGGTGTTGACGTATTGGCCAACGCGGTCAAGGTAACTTTGGGCCCAAAAGGGCGTAATGTGGTATTGGACAAAAGTTTTGGTGCACCGCGGATTACTAAAGACGGAGTAACCGTAGCGAAAGAGATTGAACTTGATGACAAGTTTGAGAACATGGGCGCTCAGATGGTTCGGGAAGTGGCTTCCAAAACTAATGACATAGCTGGTGATGGAACAACAACGGCTACTGTGCTAGCTCAGTCGATTGTGCGCGAGGGTTCGAAGGCTGTTGCTGCAGGTATGAATCCTATGGATTTGAAGCGTGGCGTTGACTTGGCTGTGGAGACAGTTGTTGCGGACTTAGTGAAGCGTTCAAAACGTGTGAATACGAATGAAGAAATTTCTCAGGTTGGAACAATTTCAGCGAACGGTGATGCAGAAATTGGCGCTATGATTGCTGAGTCCATGGGCAAAGTTGGTAATGAAGGTGTTATTACAGTTGAAGAGTCTAAGGGGTTAAACTCATCACTCGATGTTGTTGAGGGTATGCAGTTTGATCGTGGTTATACTTCTCCTTATTTTGTAACCAACGCTGAAAAAATGATTTGCGATATGGAAAATCCATATATCCTAATTAATGAAAGCAAGCTCTCCAGTCTTCAGCCCATTCTTCCTATTTTGGAAGCGGTTGTTCAGTCTGGTCGGCCATTTCTTATCATTGCGGAAGATATTGAGGGCGAAGCTCTTGCTACTCTTGTTGTGAATAAACTCCGGGGTGGTCTTAAGGTTGCAGCTGTTAAGGCTCCTGGTTTTGGTGACCGTCGCAAAGCTATGCTTGAGGACATCGCCATTTTGACAGGTGGTCAGGTTATCTCTGAAGATCTAGGTATTAAACTTGAGAGTGTGACGCTTGATATGATGGGATCAGCCAAGCGTGTAACTATTACAAAAGAGGAAACAACGGTTGTTGAAGGCTCTGGCAAAAAGAAAGATATCGAGGGTCGTTGTAACCAAATACGTAGTCAAGTTGAAGAGACTTCATCTGATTACGATAAAGAAAAGCTTCAAGAGCGTCTTGCAAAATTAGCAGGTGGGGTTGCTGTTCTTAATATTGGTGGAGCAACTGAAGTTGAAGTTAAGGAGCGTAAAGACCGAGTAGACGATGCTTTGAACGCAACGCGTGCTGCTGTTGAAGAAGGTATTGTTCCTGGTGGAGGAGTTGCACTTCTGCGTGCCACTAAAGCGCTTGATAAACTCAATCCAGAAAATGATGACCAGAAAGTTGGTGTTACTATAGTTAAACGTGCTCTTGAGGCGCCAGTTCGCCAGATTGCAGAAAATGCTGGTGTTGATGGTGCAGTCGTTGCGGGTAAGTTACTTGAGAGTAAAGACCAAAGCATTGGTTTTGATGCTCAAGACGGTAAGTATACTGATATGGTAAAAGCTGGTATTGTTGACCCCACTAAAGTGGTGCGTGCTGCATTGCAAGATGCTGGTTCCATTGCTGGTTTACTAATTACCACTGAAGCTATGATTGCTGATAAGCCTGAAGAAAAGGGTGCTGGAGCTGCTCCAGCAATGCCTGATATGGGCGGTATGGGCGGCATGGGCGGCATGGGCGGAATGATGTAAACAAAAAAATGAATAGGGTGAACACGTTAAAAGTAACTTATTAGCGTGGTCACTTTATCTTTCTCCTTACCTAAATAATTATCAATAGTTAAATTGGTTAATCACAAATGGTATAAAATAGCGTTTCAGTGAGAAATTAATAAAGGATAGGAATAAATTTCTAATGGTTTTAAAAGAAAATATGATTGTAATCGAGGGTTTAACAAAAGATTTTGACTCATTTAGAGCCGTAGATAATATTTCGTTTAATGTTAAGAAAAGTGAGGTATTGGGATTCCTTGGTCCGAATGGAGCGGGTAAATCAACAACAATGAAGATGTTAACAGGTTATCTTCCCATATCTTCGGGAACAGCGTCAGTTTGTGGTAACGATGTTACTAGATATCCTCTAGAAACTAAGACTAGAATTGGATATTTACCTGAGGGAGCACCTTTGTATGGAGACATGACAACAATTGGGTTGCTCAATTTTATAGCTGAGGTTAGAGGTCTGTCAAATGCGGACAAACGGGATAAGGTGAATTTATCTATTAAGAAATTACAATTGGAAAGCGTGATGAACCAGCCTATTGAAACTTTGTCTAAGGGTTTTAAGCGCAGAGTTGGATTTGCTCAAGCTATTCTTCATGATCCAGATGTTTTAGTTTTAGATGAACCCACGGACGGTCTGGATCCAAACCAGAAGTATCAGGTTAGAGAATTAATAAAAGATATGGCTTTAGACAAAGCTATTATTATTTCAACACATATATTGGAAGAGGTTGAAGCAGTATGCTCTCGCGCTGTAATTATTTCCGCAGGTCGTATTGTCTTTGATGATACACCCGAGACATTGAAAGCAAAATCTACAAGTGGATCTCTGGACGAAGTATTTAGGAAGCTTACTCACAAGTAATAGAGCGGAAGTATATGGAGAATGGTTTGTGATGAATAATTGTTTGGCTATAATTAAAAGGGAGTTGGCTGCGTACTTTAGTACACCTTTGGCCTATGTTTTTATTGTTATATTTCTTGCACTTAGTGGTGCCCTTACTTTTTTTATGGGGGCTTTCTTTGAACGTGGTCAAGCCGACTTAAATTCTTTTTTTAGTTTTCATCCTTGGTTATATCTATTTCTTATTCCAGCTATCTCAATGCGACTTTGGGCAGAAGAGCGAAAAACCGGAACTGTTGAATTGCTATTAACCATGCCTGTCAGTATTTGGGTGCTAGTGGTTGGAAAATTTTTAGCGGCTTGGACATTTATTGCCTAAATAACTAGCGATAACTACAAGAGTAGCAAGAGCTTCGCCCTCAATATCTTCCGCAATGATA
>CEOK01169847.1_pt1 | contig 10384 bp, 10 predicted proteins | sample 427001 | NCBI WGS metagenome assembly CEOK01 (sample SAMEA2591108, study PRJEB7988) | marine metagenome | isolation source: saline water (ENVO:00002010), including | reverse complement strand
AGGTGCAAACTTACCCACCTCACCCATTCGAAAGCTAGCCAAGCAGGCCAATTTGGCTAAAGAACGTGGTATCGAAGTATTTCACCTAAATATTGGGCAGCCTGATTTGGCTAGCCCCAAAAGTGCATTAAACGCCATTAGAAATTTCTCCGAGAACGTTGTCGCATACGGACCTTCTGAGGGAACTGTATCCTTTCGCAACAAGCTGGTTTCTTATTACCAACAGCACCAAATAGAAATTGATGCGGAAGATATACTGGTAACTACAGGGGCTAGTGAGGCTATTATTATGGCACTGGACTGCATCACCAACGAAGGCGATGAACTTATCATACCAGAGCCATTTTATGCCAACTATGAAACATTTGCTGCAGCCTGCGGTGTTAAGGTTGTGGGTATCTCATCATCGTTTGAGAGTCAGTTTTCACTACCCCGTATTAAAACCATTGAAGCGGCAATAACTCCAAAAACAAGAGCGCTTTTTATCTGCAATCCAAACAATCCGTCTGGCTATGTTTACAGTAAAGAGGAACTTGAATCGCTGGGGCAACTGGCTGTAACCCACGATTTATTCTTTATTGTTGATGAAGTATACCGAGAGTTTGTTTACGACGGCCACGAACATATCTCCGTAATGCATCTCGAAAAGCTTTCCAAGCATGCTATACTCATAGACTCCATGTCTAAGCGCTACAGCATGTGCGGAGCTAGAATAGGTTGCCTTATTACAAAAAATAAAGAGGTTACACAAGCTGCGCTAAAGTTTGCCCAATCGAGATTATGCCCACCCACCATTGCACTTCACGCCTGTGAGGCTGCACTTGACGAACCGCAACAATATTTGGATGATGCCATCGAAGAATACCAAAAGCGAAGAAAAACCGCAATAGAGCATTTAACTAAAATTGAAGGGGTAACAGTATCCTTACCCAAAGGCGCATTTTACTGTTTGGTCAAGATTCCCGTTGCGGATAGTGATCATTTCGCCAAGTGGATGCTTGAGTCGTTCCAAGACAAGGGTGAAACGCTTATGGTAGCTCCCGCAAATGGATTTTTTTCTGGAGAAACAGCAGGAAAAGACATGATACGCATTGCTTTTGTGTTAAATTCAATAAAACTAATTCGTGCCATTAGCCTTTTAAAACTTGGATTAGACGCTTATCAAAAGTAAGCCCATGAAAAAAAATAATACGTTTTCACTACAAGAATATAATACGTTTGGTGTTGCGGCATCAACCCCTCTTTTTGTTGAAATCAAATCAATTTTGGCCTTACAAGAAAAGCTAAAAAACGAGGCCTTTAAAGATGCGCTTATTCTTGGTGGCGGAAGTAATATTTTATTCTTAGCGGATCTTTCAAAGCCTGTTATTAAAATTTCGATCCCTGGAATTCGAATCATCAACGAAACCGAACAAATAGCCGTAGTTTCTGCTGGAGCAGGAGTAGTTTGGCACGATTTGGTCATGTGGTGTGTTGCCAATAACCTGGGAGGTATTGAGAATTTAAGCCTCATCCCTGGCTTGGTCGGTGCTGCACCCATTCAAAACATAGGCGCCTATGGCGTTGAATTAAGCGATGTTTTCTACGATGCGGTGTGCATCAATCGCAAAACAGGAGAATCAAGAATTTTCAATGCCGAAGATTGTGATTTTGGCTACAGAGATTCTGCATTTAAAAATGATTTAAAAGACGCTTACGTAGTTACCGCAGTAAGGTTGGCACTAACCAAAAAAAATCATAATCTAAAAACAAACTATGGTAATGTAAAAGAAACGTTAGCGCAAATGGGTATAACTAAACCCAATATTGAAGATATTGCCAAGGCAGTTGTCCAAATTCGAACGAGCAAGTTACCCGATCCAAAAAAATTAGGAAATGCGGGGAGTTTCTTTAAAAACCCCATTGTACCAAAAGGCGAATGCGCACGTCTACTTTTACAATATCCCAATTTGCCTCACTACCACATAGATGGTAATTTTGATAAAATCCCTGCGGGTTGGCTTATTGAACAGGCCGGTTTTAAAGGACTCAAAAAGGGGAAAGTAGGCATGCACGATAAACAAGCTTTGGTGTTGGTCAATTATGGCACTCTATCTGGAAAATTGCTGTGGAAACACGCCAAATTAGTAATGGAAGGGGTTGAAAAAAAGTTTGGTATTTCTCTCGAACCAGAAGTCAATCTCTTACGTTAATTTTTTAGCTACTTTTAAAACATGGAACTTTTTATAATTACCTTGATTCTTTTGAGCCTTGCTTTTGCAGGAATTGCTATAAAAATTTGGGCTAAAAAGGGAGGCGAATTTGCTGGAACTTGCGCAAGCCAAAGTCCCTTTTTAAATAAAGAAGGTGAACCCTGTAGCCTCTGTGGAAAGTTACCCAATCAGCAAACGGACTGCGAACTTCCCGATCCAAAAAACAACTAATTCAGTGGCACAAGCAGCTGTGCTTATCGAAAAAATTAAGTTGGCACAAGACGGTGATCAGCATGCCTTTCGCTATTTGTTGGAGTATTTTTGGAATGATGTTTATGGCTTTATGTTACAACGTACACAAAATGAAAATGAAGCCGAGGACCTCACCATACGCTGTTTTGGAAAGGCATTTGAAAAAATATTGACCTATAACGAAGTTTATGGGTTTAAAACATGGCTTACAACCATTGCCAAAAACTTACACATTGACCAAATAAGAAAAAAAACAAATTCAAATATATCTACAGAATCCAGCCAAGAAGTGGCACAGAAAATTGCAGACAGTGCGCCTGGTCCAGAAGACGATTTAATTCGAAAACAGCGGCTAGAAACACTCCTCAATACCATCAAAAATCTAAAGCCACGCTATCGTGAAGTGATACAATTGAAATACCTCCAAGAGTTGAGTATCAAACAAATGGCTGAAAAACTCAACAGCAGTGAAAGTACCGTCAAAGTCAAACTGATGCGTGCCCGAAAATTACTGGCTGAAATTCTAGCAACTCAACATAACTAAGGTGATTTCTATATTTAAAAAGCTAGGTCCTGGATTGCTTTTTGCTGGTGCTGCTATTGGTGTATCCCATCTGGTTCAATCCACCCGAGCAGGTGCTGATTTTGGTTATGGCCTAATATGGGCGTTGCTTTTAGTGAATATCGTCAAATACCCATTCTTTCAATTTGGACCACGCTATGCCATGGCGACAGGTGAAAGCCTTTTAGAGGGCTATAAACGCTTGGGGAAAGGGGTTCTAGCAGCCTACTATATACTGAATTTGGGAACCATGTTTACCATACAAGCCGCCGTAACTTCGGTAACAGCGGGTATAGCTGCAAGGCTATTGGGCTTAGATGCCAATATGTGGGTATCGGTTGTTGTCGCCCTTTTTTGCTTTGCTGTATTGTGGCGCGGTCGCTATGGATGGTTGGACAAAAGCATGAAAATCATTGTTTTGGTTTTAAGTATTAGCACCTTAGTTGCCGTGATATTTGCTTTGGGTCAAAACACGGAACTTCCCATTGTACAACGCCTTCCAGAAAACACATTAGAATGGACATTTCTGATCGCCTTTATGGGTTGGATGCCCGGACCTATGGACATTTCGGTATGGCATTCGCTTTGGGCAATCGAGAAGAAAAAAATAAACCCTGAAACAAGTTTAAAATCTTCGCTCTTTGATTTTAATTTAGGCTATTTGGTTACCCTTATTTTAGGTCTGTGTTTTATTGTTCTTGGTGCAACGGTAATGTATGATGCAGGTATTTCTTTTTCTCCAAATGGTGCCTCATTTGCAGGTCAGCTGATTGGACTTTACACCTCGCTTATGGGCAGTGGTTGGTTTGTGGTTATCGCATTAGCTACCCTTACCACCATGATCAGCACCACACTCACCACACTAGATGCTTCGCCAAGAGTAATGGCACATACCTCAAAGTTGTTAAAAATACCTGTTTTGCAAAAACAACAAAGCTGGCTCTTGATTTTAACACTAGGTACTTGTTTGATTTTTGTATTCTTAGCCTCTGAAATGGGACTATTGGTTAAAATTGCCACCACACTCTCCTTTATAACAGCCCCTTTTTATGCAGCTTTAAACTTGCGGTTGGTCACTGGTAAACACATCCCTTTAGCACACCAACCAAAAAGGTGGCTCCAAGTGGCTAGCGTATTGGGTATTTTGTTCCTTTTGGGCTTTAGTGGAGTTTACTTGTCAGTAATTTTTTGATTAGTCAATCTGTTTCGTAATTTTGTAGGCTAAATTGCTATATGTCAGAAACTACCACCACGCAAGCGCCCGCAAGAACTCCAAAGCCAAAATGGCTAAGAGTCAAACTTCCTACAGGAAAGAAATACACGGAATTACGCGGATTGGTTGACAAATACGAGTTGCATACCATTTGTACTTCGGGAAGTTGTCCCAATATGGGTGAATGTTGGGGTGAAGGTACAGCAACATTTATGATATTAGGAAACATCTGCACGCGTTCTTGCGGTTTTTGTGGTGTTCAAACAGGAAGACCCGATACCGTGGATTGGGCAGAACCAGAAAAAGTAGCGCGTTCCATCAAGATTATGAGCATCAAGCATGCTGTTATTACTTCTGTTGACCGTGACGATTTGCCAGATCAAGGGACCATCATTTGGACCGAAACCGTAAAAGCCATTAGAAGGATGAACCCCAACACTACGCTTGAAACCTTAATTCCCGATTTTCAGGGCAGAGAGGATTTACTAGATCGTATTGTTGAAATTGCACCAGAAGTAGTGTCACATAATATGGAAACCGTTCGCAGACTTACACGCGAAGTGCGTATACAAGCAAAATACGACAGAAGCTTAGAGGCACTCAAATATCTCAAAGAACAAGGCATACACCGCACAAAATCTGGATTGATGCTAGGTCTTGGTGAGACTGAAGAAGAGGTCATTGCCTCTATGGAAGATTTACGCAATGCAAAGGTTGACATCATTACCCTTGGGCAGTATTTGCAACCGTCCAAAAAACACTTGCCCGTTGCTGATTTTATTACCCCAGAACAGTTTAAGAAATACGAGGTATTGGGCAAAGAAATGGGCTTTCGCCACGTAGAAAGCGGCGCATTGGTACGTTCTTCTTACAAGGCGCACAAGCATATTGAGTAGTTAATTTTCAATTGCAGATTGAACTAGCTCTAAAAATGCGCCCTCCTTATCTAAGAATCCAACACCTATCTCAATAGTATGGCATTGCGCTAGTGTATAAGTAGCCAAGCGCACTGCATCTTTTTCGGTCGTTAATATCGGCTGCTGCATGGCCTTTATGGATGCGATTTCTTTTTTACTAAAATCATGATGATCGGGATAGGACAAATGTGTGAATTCAGCGCCTTGGCGCTTTAAAAACTCAACCAAGGGGCTTGGGTTAGCAATCCCCGTAAGCAATACAAAAGGAGTTTTGATAAATTCATCTAAAGGTATTTCTGCTGCACCGCGAACATGCGTGCCGTATTCCAAGTTGGTAAAAAAGAGTTTTTGGTGTGGTGCTATGCCTAATTTCGCTTTGTAGGCGTTTTTAGTTTCTTCGTCAAGTGATGTGGGACATTTTGTTACGATCACCACATCGGCTTGCTGGGCTGCTGTGGCAGGTTCTCGCAAATTTCCAACGGGGAGCAACGCGTCAGAAAACCAAGGCCTAGTATAGGTCGTTAATAATATTTTAAAAGTCGGTTGCAGTGCCAGGTGTTGAAACGCATCGTCTAAAAAAATGGCTTCGAGTGAAGGTTTTTGGGCAAGCATTTTTACAATTCCCTTTGGACGGCTTTCACAAACAGCTACAAATACATTTGGGTGCTTTTGAGCCAACATCAACGGCTCATCACCAACATCAGAAGAAGGGGCAGTTGAACGAACAGCCAAAAATCCTTTGGACTTGCGTCCATAGCCACGGCTCAACACGCCCAATTCCTTTTTTTGAGAGAAATAGCGTAGCAAGAAGTCGACCATAGGCGTTTTTCCTGTGCCTCCAGTAGCTAGATTCCCAACCACAATTGTAGGAATGGTTGCAACATAGCGTGAAATAACCCCTGTAGCATAAAGCTTTTTACGAAGCACAACGGCTCCTGCAAATAAAATTTGAAAGGGAAACAACGCTTTTTTCCAAATTGCCATGAAAACAAAAGTAGAACTTTTATCTTTGGAACAATGACAGTACGCGAAATAACAAATTGTTTAGAAACATGGGCACCCCTTGCTTATGCAGAGGATTTTGATAATGTGGGACTTATGGTTGGCAGCCATACTCAGAAAGTTAAAAAAGTAATGGTAACCCACGATGCTCTTGAAGAAGTGATTGATGAGGCCATTGCTGAAAATTGTGAGCTTGTTGTATGCTTCCACCCAATTATTTTTAAAGGGCTGAAAAAACTTATTGATTCGTCTTATATTTCAAGAGCTGTCACAAAAGCTATTAAGCACAATATATCCATATACGCCATTCACACCGCCCTAGATGTACAACTCAACGGAGTTAACGCAGGCTTAGCCAATGCGTTGGAGCTGAAAGAAAGAACCGTTATTCAGCCTGCTAAAGGAACCATACAAAAACTCAACACCTATGTACCCAAGAAACAACTAAAGACGGTACAGGATGCCTTATTTGCTGCAGGAGCTGGATCTATGGGCCAATATGAAGAATGTAACTTTACCGTTGTCGGGGAAGGTAGCTTTAAGCCGCTTAAAGGCAGTAAACCTTTTGTTGGTACAAACAATACCCGTCACACAGCCGAAGAAATACAATTACAAATGATTTTTCCAAAGCATATACAAAGTAAGATAATCAAAGTATTATTAGAAGCACACCCCTATGAAGCGGTTGCTTATGAGATTACAACATTGGAAAATAGCAGATCTGATTTGGGAATGGGTTGTATTGGCAATTTACCCACATTCATGCGTGAATCCGATTTTTTAAAAAAACTAAAGGATATTTTAGGTACTCCTGTTTTAAGACACAGTTCTCTTTTAGGCAAACATATAAAGCGTGTGGCCATATTAGGTGGTTCAGGAAGTTTTGCTATTGAAAGTGCGATGATAAAAGGTGCAGATGCCTACATTACTGCTGACCTTAAATACCATGATTTTTTCAGGGCTGAGTCAAGCTGTTTGCTGGTTGATGTTGGGCATTATGAAAGTGAGAAATTCACCAAAGCAACAATTATGGCGCATCTTATCAAAAATTTCCCTAATTTTGGGTTCATTTCATCTAAAAAATACACCAATCCTGTTCATTATTTCTAAATTATGGCAAAAAAGAAAGTTGAAACAAATATCGAAGAAAAACTTCGGGCACTATACAATCTACAACTGATTGACACACGCATAGACGAAATTCGAAATGTAAGAGGCGAATTACCTTTAGAAGTGGAAGATTTAGATTCAGAAGTGACAGGTCTTGATAAAAGATTGAGCAATCTTGATACTGAGGTTTCTGCCTATGAAGACGAAGTCAAAGCTAAAAAGTTGGGTATTGAAACTTCAAAAGAACTCATTAAAAAGTATAACGAACAACAAAAAAATGTACGCAACAACCGTGCATATGAATCCTTAACAAAAGAAATTGAGTATCAAGAACTTGAAATTCAACTAGCTGAAAAGCAAATTAAGCAACTAAAAGCCTTGATTGAACAAAAAAACGAGTCTGTTAACGAAACAACGACCAAACTTGAGGAGCGTAAAAACCATCTTCAGCATAAAAAAGATGAACTTGACGCAATTTCAGCGGAAACTCAAAAGGAAGAAGAGTTGTTAATCGAAAAATCCAAGGAGTACGAGAAGAAAGCAGATGAGAGACTTGTAAATGCTTACCAACACATTCGTACATCTGTTAAAAATGGCTTAGCGATTGTTTCTGTTGAACGTGGTGCATCTGGGGGTTCTTTTTTTACCATTCCACCACAAGTCCAGATGGAAATTGCAGCGCGTAAAAAAATCATCACTGACGAACACAGTGGTCGTATTTTGGTTGATAAAGAACTTGCCCAAGAGCAAGAGACCTTTATGCAGGGTGTTATAGCTTCTATCTAACCTTTGTGGAAAATCTATAAACTAATTTAAAGCATTGAGATTTTTCATTAAATCTTTTAAAATCACTCCACTGTAACAGGTTTGGGTTTTCCAACCCCAACACCATTTCTAACATTCAATCTTAGTGTTCTTACCAACAAATTTGTTTACAGAATAAAGTTAGATAAATCACATCAAAAAACACATAATAAAATCCTTCAACTTAATAGTTAATCAAAAATATCTTCTTTGTTTATTCCCATTATGTTGTCATTTTTTGATTTAAAAAATAGTATCATATGGATAATAAGAAAAATACCCCAAATCGATATGGTAATATCAAGAATTCCTCTAGGTTCTGAATTTGACATGTATCCTAGGTAATACATTAAGTATGAAACAATGAGGAAAACAATAAATGTTGATACATGAAATCTAAAACCAATATCACCAATTGGTAAATATTTATATTCTTTTATTCCAAAATACCTTCCCGAAACATACATTAAAATAAAATATATGAGTGGTGGGATGAATACAAAACTCCATAGTTGTTCATTTAAAAATTCCGATAAAGAAATTCTAAAAATAACTGTTAGGAATGTAGTTACAGTAATAAATTGAATTAGAGATTTGGTTATTGTCGTCTTCATTTTAATTCCTTTTTTAATAATTGTTTTATTTTATCATCATAAAATAAGTTGATATTCCTTTCGATAAATTGGTTTAATAAATTGATACCTAGTTTAGTTAATTTATAGTATTTCCTTTCAGGTCCTTTATTACCCTCTCCTAAATTATATTCTACTATTTCCAAATGAAGATATTTTCTTAGACTTCTGTAAATACTTTGTTCTTCACAGGATATAGTATTGTTTGACATGTTTTCAATAAATGATTTTATTTCATCCACATACTTCTCTCCATCCTTTAGGGATAAAAAAATCCAAAGTGTCAACTGACCTTTTTTATATGTTTCCTCCCAAGAATTAAGTAAATCTAATATCATTTATCATAGTATTATACATGTTGTATAATACAAACATACTAAAATTAATTTATATTTAATATTAAAACTCTTTATGTGTTAAAAAGTATATTGAACACTACATTAAAAAACATAGTAAAAAAAGGAAACCATGTTGTTTTACTTTCAACATTAAATACTTCAAATATTGGGGTTGGAAAACCCTACTCTACGGTAACCGACTTTGCTAAATTGCGGGGTTGATCAACGTCACAACCGCGCATTATAGCAATATGATATGAAAGCAGCTGAAGAGGAACTGAGGCAAGTATAGGTACTAAAGCTTCTGTAACATCTGGGATTTCAACAACATGGTCTGAAAGCAACTTAACACTTTCATCACCTTTGGTAACAATTGAAATGATATTAGCATTTCGTGATTTTATTTCTTGTACGTTACTTACGATCTTTTCATAATGCCCCTTTTTGGTCGCTATGACCACCACAGGCATATTTTCGTCGATTAGGGCAATTGGACCATGTTTCATTTCTGCTGCAGGATAACCTTCAGCGTGGATGTAAGAAATCTCTTTAAGCTTTAACGCACCCTCAAGCGCAGCGGGAAAATTATACCCCCTACCCAAATATAAAAAATTTGATGCGTCCTTGTATTCTCGCGCAATTTTTTCAATTTGTTTGTCATAGGCTAACACAACATCTATCAATTTTGGTAGTTCAGCTAATTGTTTTGCAACACGTTCAAAATCTGATTTTCCAACCGTACCTTTAAGTTGTCCCAGGCGTAGTCCCATCATAATAATTACAGTGAGCTGGGTAGTGAAGGCCTTGGTAGAGGCCACCCCTATTTCGGGGCCAGCGTGTGTATAGGCTCCCGCATCTGAAGCTCGAGCAATAGAGGAACCTACCACATTACAAATACCAAATACAAAAGCACCATGTTCTTTAGCAAGTTTTATAGCAGCAAGCGTATCTGCAGTTTCACCAGATTGTGATATAGCAATAACAATATCTCCTTTGTTGATAACGGGTTTACGATAACGGAATTCAGAAGCATATTCTACCTCAACAGGAATACGCGCCGCATCTTCAAATAAATATTCTGCTACTAGACCAGCATGCCATGAAGTACCACAAGCTACAATTGTAATACGTGATGCATTTTCAAATTTCAACTTGTTTTGTTCAATACCAGAAATATTAATTTGCTGCTCTTCAACAAGCAATCTCCCCCTAAAAGTATTAGTTATGGCACGGGATTGCTCGTGTATTTCTTTCAACATAAAATAATCATAGCCACCCTTTTCGATCGTTTCTAACGACAGTTTTATGTCTTGAATAGTGGGAGTAATCAACTTATCACCTATAATTGAATACATTTTAAAC
>CEOK01037299.1_pt1 | contig 10385 bp, 10 predicted proteins | sample 427001 | NCBI WGS metagenome assembly CEOK01 (sample SAMEA2591108, study PRJEB7988) | marine metagenome | isolation source: saline water (ENVO:00002010), including | reverse complement strand
AATTAGAGTTTATATCTAAGTTTTATGATGAATTTGTCAAGATTTTGATTAGACCATGCACCTGAATAAATTTTTTCAAAAGAATTTTCTCTACCAAAGTTATATTTTCCACCTCTTGTGTAGACAACATATAAATCTGACAACGGTGCAAATTGATATTTATACCTTACTTGAAAAGCAGTTTCCGATAGCTCAAAAGAATCCAAAGAATCAGATGATAAATTTAAGTACCCAAAAGAATTAGCTCTATATGCTCTTGCTTCATTGGCTTTAATTCCATAAATTTTTCCTTTTAATCTTATTTCTTGCCTATTACCTATAAACCAATCAACACTCAAACCTGAGCTAATCATTTCTTTATCGTAATAACCAAAAAGGTTATCTGTCCTCCAAACACTCCAATTAGATTGAGTTTGATATTCTATAGGGCTTAAAAATATTTTCAGATTTTCAGATAATTTCATTAAAACCCCATATCCAACTGTGTGACCTTCTGATCTAAGATCGCCATTAGAATCAGCCGTTTCATAACCACTGGTTTCGTATCCTAATTTAAATCTATGTTGAAACATGTTTGTCCTTGGCGTTGAGTATTCAATGACAAGTTCCTGATTGCCTAAAGATTCTAAATAAGGTGAATTTACATAATTTCTGGTTTCTACATAATCTTTCCCTCTAAATAAAGTGCAGTCACAAGAAATTTCAAGCCTAGAACTATCTTTAAAACTAAGTTCATACTCCAAAGTAGCGCCTACTCCACCGCCATAGCCTTGGTATGATCTGTTATAACCCATTCTTAACGAGTAATTTTGCTGAGAAATAATAGAAGTTTCGTCGTTATTGGGTTTACTGTATTGGAGGAAACTTCCAATGAAACTGCTCCCGTATTGTTCGACGTAACCCATATCATTTATATTGAAATTTTCATCGAGGTAATTCAAAACAAGCAAAGCAAATAATTTATCTGAAAAACGATTTGTAACTAAAGCTCTAAATCCATATCCTGTTTTTTTGTCGCCTAGTTCCTCAGTATTCACTTGGCTTACCCATCCATAAACACGTGATGAATTAGAGGGTTTAAAATCATAGTCCAAAGTATGAGTTTCAGCAGTTCTGTCAATAGACGGCCTATCAACCGAGGTTAATAAATATCCTATTTTTGTATTTAGAAAATCTCTAGTAGATCTATATCTAAAAGCTAAAAAATCTCTTCCTTCAGAAAATATGGAATCATCTTCAAATGCGCTAAAAACTCCGAATTCATTTGACTCGTCTCTTTGAGTGTAGCGTAGTGCAAAGTTGATATCAGTGGTATCAATTAAACTATCTTTACACTCTCCTAAATGGCTTCTATTTGTATCAGAACACTTATCAGGTATAGCTCCTATTCTTCTTGTATTAATAAATCTAAGATTCCATCCAGTTACATCAAAAAGCGTCTGATTTTCAGTAAAAAAAGGTCTCTTGTCTGGATAATAAGTTTCAATGGCTGAAAAATTTACAATTACATCGTCGCTCTCGACTTGACCAAAATCAGGATTAAAAGTGAAGTCTAACTTTGAGTTTTGGTTAATATCCCAGAAAATCTCTCCACCAACATTTACTTGTCTATTATCTTGAATAAAATTATTAGTAAAACTTGCATAAGGAAAAAAATCTATTCGTGTTTTTTGTGTATTTAGATTTTTAATTTGCAGCTTTTTAAATTTTGATAAAAAAGGAGATTTGTAAAAACTTAAACCAGGAGAGTTATAGACTTCATTTTCACTAAAAGCCCATCTAGCCAAAGATACGCTTATGTCACGATAAGGACCCTCCACATTTATCATTGGAGCAACATCCCATGGAATTAAAAATTCAGATATCCAATACTCGTCGTAACTCTTAGTTTTTGCGTACCAGATAGCATCCCATTGATCTGAAAAATCATTTTCATCAACAAAAATTGCATCTCTTATTGAATCGCCAAGTGTTACGGTGAATTCATAACCTACATTAGCGTTATTGTTAAAATCTATAATTACGTAATTTCTATCTGCGTTCGCATAAAAGGAATCTCTTGGATGTTTTTGGAAAGTTTGTTTTTCTTTTGGTTGATAATTTATAAAAGCAAAATATATACCCTTTTCGTCAGCGAAATATTTAGCTTCTGTCTTATATTTTGGGGAATCTAAGGTATCAGGGAAAATAGTTAGAAAGTCAGTGAAAGATTTTGCTTTTTGCCATTCAGGCTCAGACAATTCTCCATCAATGATGACACTATGAAGATTTATAGTAAAAAAAATAGTTAAGAAAAAATAAATTATTTTTTTAGACATTTATAGTTATATAGAAGGTGCTTAGATATATTTGATTGTTAATATATTTGAATAAAATGTTTTTGCAATAATTAAGTTATCATAAAAAAATATGTTGCCTCCAATACCAAAGAAAAAACCTAAAATTTTAAAAGCTCATGGAGACCAAAGATCAGATGATTATTATTGGTTAAGAGATGACTCAAGAACAAATAAAGAGATTATTGAATATTTAGAAGAAGAAAATAAATACAGTGAAAATTGGTTTGCTGAAGGGAAAGATTATAGAAATGAAATTTATGGAGAGTTACTAAAATCTATTCCCAAAGAAGAAACGTCTTTAAAAATTAAAAAAAATGATTTTTATTACTTTTCCAAAATTAAATCAGACGAACAGTACCCTGTTTATTTCAGAGAAAAATCCAGCTCAGTGGAAGAGATATTAAATATTAATGAATTGAGTAAGGATTTAGATTTTTATCAAATATCTGGTATTTCACCTTCACCCAATAATGAAATTATTGCTTTTGGAGAGGATATAAATGGAAGACGAGAATATACGATTAAATTTAAAAATTTACAAAATGATGCAATCATCATTGACGAATTGAAGAATGCCTCAGGAAATATTTCATGGGGAAATAACGAAAATATTTTTTACACAGTAAAAGATCCTGAAACGCTTATTTCGAATAAAGTTTATCGTCATAAACTTGGAGAATCTCAAGACAAAGATGTCCTTGTTTTTGAAGAAAAAGATGCCGAGTTTAATATATCTATCTCTAAATCACGTACAGACAAGTACTTGTATATAAATTCAAGTAAAACTGAATCCAATGAAATATGGCTTATAGAACTTTCAAGAATCTTTGATCAACCTAAATGTGTTCTCAGTCGTTCTGACAAACATTTATATTATGTCGAGGACACTCCAGATGCTTTTTATGCTCTTTCCAATAAAGATGAATGTATAAATTTTTCTCTATTAGAATTCAAGGAAATGGATTTTGGAAATTATTCTAATTGGAAAACTATTCTAGATCATGATCACAAAGTACTCTTGGAAGACTTTATTTGTTTTCCTAATTTTATATTTATTGATATCAGAGAGGATGGTTTACCTAAAATTCTTAAACTAAATATAAATGATTTTTCAAAAGAATTTATAGAATTTCCTGATCCAGCTTATAGTTGTTATATTTCATCAAATCCAGATTACGAAGCAAAAGAATTTCTTTATGGTTATACAAGTTTAAGAAAACCAAGCACTGTATTTTCTTTAAATTTAGAGACAAATAAAAAGAAAGAGGTTTGGCATTCTGAAGTAATTAATTTCGATGAAAATCTTTATCAAACGGATCGAATAAAAATTAAGGCAAGAGATGGAACCAAAGTTCCTAACTCTCTAATCTATAAAAAAGGAATAGATCTTAAAACAGCGCCTATATTGGTTTATGGGTACGGTTCTTATGGAAGTATTATCGATGCGAGTTTCAGAAAAACAATGATTCCTTTAATAGATAGAGGCTTTATTTTTTGTATTTCCCATATTAGAGGTGGCTCAGAAATGGGGAGACAATGGTATGAAGATGGAAAAATGTTAAAAAAGAAGAATACTTTTTTTGATTTTATAGATTCAACTAAAGGACTTCTTTTAAATAATATAGGAGATGAAAAAAATGTTTTTGCTTTTGGCGGCAGTGCTGGCGGTTTATTAATGGGTGCCATAATAAATTACGAACCTGAGCTTTATAAAGGCATAATTTCTGCTGTTCCATTTGTAGACGTGTTAACTACGATGTCAGATGAATCTATTCCTTTGACAACTTTTGAATACAAAGAATGGGGCAACCCAAAATTTAAAGAAGAATATGATTACATTAAATCGTATTCACCATACGATAATATTGAAAATAAAAATTATCCTACAGTATTTGTAACCAGTAGTTTATTCGATTCACAAGTTCAGTACTTTGAACCCGCTAAATATGTGCCGAAACTTAGAGAAAATTCTATTTCTGGAAATCCAATTCTTTTAAAAATGAACTTAATTGGAGGTCATGCAGGAAAAAGTGGCAGATTGAATGCGTTGGAAGAGTCAGCTCAGGACAATGCGTTTTTATTGAAACTATCAGAAACTTAAATAAATTATTCTATTCCTACTTCAGCAGCAAACTCTGTATAACCTCCGATCAATTTTCCATCAATAAGTATCTGTGGAAAAGTTCTTGCAGTTGGAAACTTTTCCATGAATTGATCTCTTGAAAAATCTTCATCAAGCATATATTTTTTGTATTCAAAATCTTTTTGAATACATAAGTTTTCTGCTTTATCGCAAAAAGGACATTGAGGTTTTGACCAAATTTCTATCATAATTTTCTAGTAAAGTTATAAAATATAATTATGCCATTATCTTTCATATCTGCGGGTTTTAAATTTTATAAAGACACTTTCTTAATTTTTAGCTTAAGAACTTTGCCGGTTTTTTTGTTAATAGGAATATTTACAGCAACCGGAGAAGTTTTATTAAATGATGAAAAATTTTTTACTTGGGGAGCTATTTTTTTTATTGTAACGAACATGTTTTTGAACCCTTTTATAGCAGTATTATCAGTATTGATAGTCAATGATTTATTATTCAATTCTTTAAAAGAAACCATTGGATATTATTTAGTTTCTTTTCAAATCTTTTTTAAATTATTTATTTTATCTCTGGCTTTAAGCTTAATAACTTTAATTGGATTAATTTTATTTATTTTGCCGGGCGTTTATCTAGCGTCTAGATTGATTCTGGCCCCTTTTTTCTTAATTACAGAAAACTGTGCGATCACAGAAGCCTTAGATAAGTCTTGGAAGATTACAGGTAATAATCAAATTCAATTTGTGTATTTATTATTACTGTATTGGTTTGTTTTATTAATCCCTTATTTTTTAATAATTTTTTTACTTTCTGCTCTATTTATAAATGAAGGAGCATCTGAAATACCCTTCTTTATAAATATTATTATGAATAGTTTTCTATCTTATTTTCAGATGGTAATTCTGGCTTATCCTTTATTTTTTGTATTCAAAAATTTTAAAACATCTGAATAAGTCTTACCCACATCCAAGCTACTATGAGCCAGCTTGGCAAGAAAAATAATGCTCTCACTGGCATTGCTCCTATAAAGCCATTAATAAAAATATGATAAATACTATGAATTACTCTAAATCCTACAAACCAATATGCTAATAAAACAAAATAATCATCAACCTTACCCGTTACATAAATTGAAATACAAACCACATAAAAGAATATTGGAAATTCAAAGAGATTTATTAAATTTCTATCTCCCTGTCTTATTATGTCATTTGCTGAGGATGCTACAGGTATTTTGAATAGTTCAGATGCTCTATGACCTTTGTCAATTAAAACATCTTTAAAACGCACCGTAGTATTAAAAAGAAAAACCAAAGATGTAAGAACAAACATCAAAAAAACTGGTAAAAAAATCTCGGTATTCATAAACTCTCCTAAAATTGTATTCTTAATTATTTCAATTAAGTTATTTTTTGTAAATGATAATCATTGTTTTCTTAATTCTCATCGGAAGAATTTCGTTGAATTTCAAATATAATTAATACAAATTAAGAGGTAATTCATGGAACGTAAAGAGTTAGATAAAGAAAAGGTTTGCGATATTTTGAATGAGATTATGGAATTCGAATTGGCTGGAGTAGTTAGATACACTCACTCCTCTCTCATGGTTGTTGGTCCTCACAGACTACCGATCGTTCAATTTTTACAAGAGCAAGCAGCTGAATCTCTTCAACACGCCCAGTCAGCTGGAGAGTTGCTAACAGGTTTAGATGGTCACCCAAGTCAAAAAATATCAGATATTGTTGAGACTAATGATCACACTATAAAGGGTATCCTTGAAGAAAGTCTTGAGCACGAGATTTTTGCCTTAAATTTGTATAAAAAATTATTACCAATCGTAGAAGACTCTTCAATATATCTAGAGGAATACACCAGAAATTTAATTGGCCAAGAAGAGCAACATCAGCTTGAGTTAAAAAAAATGTTAAAAGATTTTAGTTGAATATTTCTTAGTTAGGATTTTAGTTAATTAAGCTTTAAAATGACCATGTGTCTGACTTAGTTCTCTTTCATAATGGACCTTCTACTTGCTCTCAAAAAGTAAGGTTAATTCTCGGTTTAAAAAACCTCTCATACGAATCTAAAATTATAGATCTGCAAGCCGGAGAGCAGCACAACGTAGACTATGTAAAAATAAATCCAAATCACGTTGTCCCAACTTTATTATTTAAGGGAAATCCAATAATAGAGTCATCATTAATATTAGAATTTTTAGAGGATCAATTCCCTGAAATCTCAGCAAGACCAAACGATGCCGAAGCTTTGCATAAAACTAGGCTATGGTTGAAGACTACAGATGCCTATCAAGTTCACGGCGGCTCGATAACTTATGGAATTGCCGTAAGAAATATTCTAATTCTCAAACCAAAAGATGAATTAGAAAGAGAAATTAATGAAATACCCAATGCTGAAAGAAGAGATAATCGAAGAGACTTAATAGAAAATGGCCTTAAGGCTGAATGCGTAATTCAAGGCTTGTTAGAATCGAAGAAATTAATGGATAAACTTGAAAATGGTTTAGATGATTCTGATTGGTTTACGGGAACTAATTTTGGAATAGCAGATGCAGCTATTTTTCCTTATGTTCTGAGATGGGAGCAATTGACTCTGTCTAGATACTGTAGCGAGAAAAGTCATCCAAAATTAAATGACTGGTTTAACAAAGTTAAAAACCTACCATTTTACGAAGAGCAAATTCTTTCATTTCTTCCTCTGCCCCTAATTGATGCTTTAAAACAGTTTAGTTCTAATCAAAAAGATGAATTAGATGAAATCTTTGCTTCTTTCTAGATTACGAAAGTAGAAAACCAATTTAAGTTAATTTTTTTATTTGATCAAATTCGATAACGTAATCATCGTCTTCAAATTCTTCTGAAGTTGCTTTAATTAATAATTCAGCAACTTTTTCTGCTTGAATATTTCTAAATTTTTTGAGTTTACCTAATAAGAAAGGGTCGGAAATTTTTCCAAATACCTCAATTAAAAAAGTACCAAAATCCCTAGGTTTATCTCTCTTTCCTAGTAAGTGTCCTGGCCTAGCAAAAATAAGTTTTGAAAAACCCATACATCTTAGTTCTTCTTCGAGTTTTCCCTTAATAGAAAGGTAATAGTTTTTTGACGATTTATTAGCGCCGACTGCAGATACAATAGCTAAAGTGTGACAGCCATTCATCCTAAGTTTTTTAGCTAACTTTAAAATTAATTCAAAATCTACTTCATAAAATAATTTTTTTATATTTTTTTTCATAAAAATTAAATCATTCCACTTAAGTGGATAACCAAGAGAAATATAGCTTTTGTCAACATCCAAAAAATCAAAGTCATTAATTTCATTGATAATTATTTGTTGATCAGAAGATAAATAATCAACTTTTCTTCTGTTGATAGCTAAAAAAGATATTTTTTTATTTTTAAGTTCATCTGCAAGAAATGAACCTACTAGTCCTGTACTACCTAACAAAAAATTCATTGATTAATTGCTTCATTGAAAGTTTTAGAAATACTGTCATTAATTACTAAATCAGCTAAGTCATCAAAGTCAGTTTTTTCTTGATTTATGATAACTAGTTTTGCCCCATTTTCCTTAGCTACTAGTGGCAGAGAAGCTGCAGGAAATACTACTAGTGAAGAGCCAACAACTATAAACAAATCAGCTTTTAATGATTCTAACTGAGCCCTTTGCATTTCATTTTCCGGCATAGGCTGTCCAAATGAAATAGTCGCTGTTTTTACATAACCATTACATGAATTACACAAAGGAGGTTTATTTGTTTCTTTAAATTCTTCATGAATTAAACCTAAGTCAATTTTTTCATTACAATTTAAGCAGAGAGCAAAGGTTGCATTTCCGTGGATTTCAGTAATATCTGCAGATGACAATCCACTATCTTGATGCAAATTATCTACATTTTGAGTTATACAATGACCTTGTTTTTTTTGAGTAATAATTTTACTAATAGCTCTATGTCCATCATTAGGAAGAAAAGAACCAAAATTGCTCTTGAAATTAATACTCTGCTCCCAATACTTAATTCTAGATTCCTCAGATGCAATAAAATCTTGATAATATATGGGTGAATTTGTTTTCCAAAATCCCTGAGGACCTCTAAAATCTGGTATTCCCGAATCAGTACTTATTCCAGCTCCAGTAAAAAAGACTGGATATTCACAATTTAAAATTAATTCTTTAAAAGACTCCATTAATTATTAAATCCATAAATTATGAAGGTTGAAGTGATCGACCCTAATACAATAGCCAATAAAACTTCCTGAATGTTACTTCTATTTCCATCATAGAATTTTGAATTTAAGAATAGTCTCAAAAGAAAATAATAAATAATTGATAAAACTATCCAGTTGATGAAATACATTAATATCTCAACATTACCGAATTACCCTCAAAAACAATTGAGAGACCAAAAGTCCACCAAAGAGTGGAAACAACAACTAACAAAGACAAGGTTCTGACCGCAAGATTATATGAAGTCATAGTTCCATAAAATAAAAAAGAAAATAAAGCCAACATCAGTGAAATGGAGGCGGTGACAAATAATTCAATCAACATGTAACCTTTATTTAGTTGATTTTGATACTAATTCTGAAGGATCTGGCAATGCGCTAAAGTCATCTTGCGTATGATCTTTGAACATATTTTCTGGTGATACAGACTCAAAATTAGCAGATGTATCATGAGGATCTGAATAAAAACCTAAAACATAACCACCTTTTGAATAACCTATGAGCGATCTTATTTCAGGAGACAAATTTTTAGCTATATCCGGAGGGCATGAAAGATATTGATTTTCTTCTTGTCGAAGCCAGTTCAAAGCATAGTGTAAAAAAACTCCAGTTCTAGATTCATTTGAAGTTAGATTTTGTCCTCCTCCATGCAATACCGTTCCCGTGTATAGAAGCACAGAACCAGCTTTCATTTCTGCATATGCAATTTCATCTTCTTGCGGCACTCTATCTTTATCCCATTTATGAGATCCTGGAACAATTTGAGTGGCTCCATTAGCTTTTGTAAATTCAGTAATGGCCCAAATAGTACTCATCAAAGGCTCAACCTTTCTAGGAAGATATCCACCCCAAATTCCTCTATCACGATGAAGTATTTGTTTTGACTCTCCAGGACCAATACAAACTGCAGAAGTAAAATGAAGCTGATATCCGTCGCCATGAGGCTCTAGATAGCTCTTAGATACTTCATTGATTTTTTTGTGAAGTGCTAGTTCTTGGCAAGCTTCAGATCTTGCTATTAACGCCCCTACTCTTTTTGTTTTAAACCCAGTAAATTCATCCCTTCCAAAAGCGTCTATTTTTAAATAGGGATTTAAATCAGAAGATATTTTTTCAACTTGATCTTGATCAATTAAATTATCTATTATTAATCCTGCATCATCATGAAGAACAGACAGTATTTCATCTACTGAAGCATTAGAACTCAAATGTTTAAGAGAAGTCATAACTAAGTTTTAATTTTATTCTAACTCAAGAAGTGATTCAAAATTTTATAGATTACAAATTAAGTATTAATGATCTAAATTTCCTAAAAAAAAAATTATATTTTTTTATTTAAATAAAAATCTGATTCTATTATCTTGACGCCATCAAAAGATAAAATATTCTTCAGATCATTATTTCCAATTGTTAAGCTTATCAGCCACCCATCGTTAACTTCTTCATCGCCAAAAATTTTAGCCTTTCTGTAACATTCAGATCGTAATTTAGAATTTATAAAATTTATAAACAATTTACCTTTGAATAGACCTCTATTGGCATGATTGGAAACTAAGTCTTTAAGTGATTCCATTCCTATCCCTTCTTTTGCTGAAACAGCAACAGAGTCAAACGGATTAGTGACTTCATTTTCATCAAAATCTTTAATATCTATTTTATTTCTTACTAGAATTTGAGGAATGCTCTCAGCTTTAATATCAGATAAAATC
>CEOK01173930.1_pt1 | contig 10394 bp, 12 predicted proteins | sample 427001 | NCBI WGS metagenome assembly CEOK01 (sample SAMEA2591108, study PRJEB7988) | marine metagenome | isolation source: saline water (ENVO:00002010), including | reverse complement strand
TGTCGACGGCGGAGAGAACATCATCGAGAATAAGAATTTCAGGGCGACGGGCGATTGCGCGTGCAATGGCGGTGCGTTGACGTTGTCCGCCAGAGAGGGTGACGCCGCGTTCTCCGAGGAGCGTTTGAAGTCCTTTTGGGAAACCTTCTATTTCGTTGGTGAGGTGGGCGGCTTCAGTGGCCCATGCGAGGGTGTCGGGTTCATGTTGAGTAAGCCCAAAGGCGAGGTTGTGCTCAAGGGTTTTGGAGAAGAGGATGGGTTCTTGGAGGGCGCAGCCCATTTTTTTACGGATGGTTTGTAGGGGGAGTTGCTGAAGTGGAACTCCGCCGAGGGTGATTTCGCCTTGGGTGGGATCAACGAGACGGGCGGTTAGGGCGGCTAGCAATGATTTACCGCATCCGGTGGGACCGGTGATGCCTAACGTGGTTCCGGTGGGGATGGTGAGGGAGAGTTGGTTGATCAGTTTGCGATCATCGATCTCGAGTGAGACGTCTTTGAATTCAATATCATGATGGGGAAGGGGTTCGGTTTGGGGGGTCTCGGTATCGGTGAGTTTGGGTTCTGCATCGAGCATGGAACGCACTCGACCCCAACTGACGACGCCGCGTTGATAGAGGCTGGAGGTCCAAGAAAGAGCCAGTAGAGGCCATTGCATGTAGAGTAGATATTGAATAAATTGGGTGAGCGTTCCGAGGGTGAGCTCTCCGGCGATGATGCGGCGACCGCCGACGTTTAGAATGAGAATCATTCCCACGCCAAACCAGAATGCCATGAAAGGCCAGAGGCTTTGTCGGGTTGCCTGCATGAGCATATTTTTTTTGATGAGTCCTTGGTTTAATCCTTCAAACTGTTGATTGCGGCGTTCTTCGAGGGCAAAGCCTTTCAGGCAGCGTATTCCGCTGAAGCTTTCTTGAGAGAAGTTGGAAAGCTCTGAGACTTGTTCTTGGAGTTCTTTTTGGCGTCGTCGCATGACGCGTAAGATGAGGAAGAAGATGATGACCATGGGGACGTATAAGGCATAAACGATGAGTGCAAGTTGTCTGTCTGTAAGAAGCATGACGATGAGCGCGAACACTAGGACAACAATGGTTCGAATGCCTTGTAAAAGACCTTGTCCGATGGCATCGCGTACCATGTTGATATCGGATGAGAGGCGCGTCATTAAATCGCCGGTTCGTTGGGTGCGAAAATAGGAGGCATCAAGGCGTGTGAGATGCGCGAAAATGTCTTTACGAAGATGATACTCGGCTTTGTGGGAAAGTTTAAGTGGGATTTTGCGAAGTAAACGTGAGAAGACAACGGCGGTGAGGCCAAAGAGAAAATAGCGAAGTAGGAGGGTGTAGAGTTGAGCGTGGTCCAGTGCTTGGTCGGTCAGACCATCAATAACCAGTCGCATGAGATAAGGAAGATAGAGGTTGATTCCAACCGCTACGAGGACGGCGATCGTGGTATAAATGATCTCGCGGCGATAGGGCCGAACGTAGGGCATAATTTTAGCAGTTGGTTGATTGATGTGTTCTCTCCGTTGAGCGGTCCATACCATAGGCACTCAGGTTTGTATTTCAAGTTTCGTTTGAAGTGGAGCGAAGTTACAGAATTTTGGCAAGGGAGTTGCCATTGACTTTGATTAGAGGGAAGAGTAGAAAAATGCGCTTGCAACCACATCGTTGTATGCTTGCGCCTAAATTATGGGAGCGATAATATGTTAACAGCAACTAAAATACGATTCACGGGAGCCGTTCAAGAGGTTCGTCGACTAACGGATGAGACGATTGTCCTACGTATGGAGCGGGGCGATATTGATTTTGAGCCGGGGCAGTATGTGCGAATCGGGGTTGATGGAGATTCTGAAATTCGTGATTATTCGGTCTATTCGGGAAATAATAAGCCGTATTTGGAGGTGCTTTTACGTCGTGTGGAAGAGGGGTTGGTATCGAAACAGTTATTTGGCCTTGAAGCGGGCGATAAGGTGATGATTGGTGGGCCATATGGGCATTTCAAGTTGGTGGAGGAAGTGCGATCAAACCCACTCTTGTTCATTGCAACGGGAACAGGCATATCGCCCTTTAGAAGTTTCTTGGAGTCGTATAAAGGATTACATTATCGTCTGATTCATGGCACGAGTTATTTGAATGAGGGATATGAAAAAGAGATTTATGGCGATCGCTATTTTCATTGTGTTTCTCGGGAAAAGGGCGGTGATTATCAAGGACGTGTGACAGACTATTTGAAAGATGTCGAATTTACACCAGATACGAATGCGTTTTTATGCGGTAATTGCGATATGATCTATGATGTCTTTGATTTACTGCAAGAGCGTGGATTGCCAACCACACAAATTCATACAGAAGTTTATTTTTAATTGTTATGAAGTGCTGTGTTATTACGCTGGGTTGCCAGATGAATCAGTCCGATTCAGAGCGAATCCGAAGCGTAATAGAAGGCGTGGGTTTTGAGATGACCGATCGTGAGGAGGAGGCTTCTTTGATCGGTATTGTAGCTTGCTCGGTTCGACAAAAAGCGATTGATAAGGTCTATAGTAAGATCCATAAATGGAACCAATGGAAGAAAGAGCGTGATCTGGTTACCTTTGTTTCAGGGTGCATCTTGCCAGCAGATGAAGAGAAGTTTTTAAAGCTGTTTGACCTGCTTTTCCGGATGAACCAATTGCGTGAATTGCCCGATATGCTTCGTCAGTGTGGTATGGCTACGGCGTTTGCGGCGCGGAATCCATTGGATTCGGTGAATCGAGTGGATGATTTAACCGATTTTTGGCAGGTTAATCCCAGTTATAGTAAATCGTTTGAGGCGTTTGTTCCGATTCAGAATGGGTGTGATAAATTTTGTTCTTTTTGTGCCGTTCCTTATACTCGGGGTCGTGAAGTATCGCGCTCAAGTCGGGAAATTATTCAAGAAATAACATCTTTGGTCGCTAAGGGTGTCAAGTCCATTACGTTGTTAGGGCAGAATGTTAATTCGTATGGATTAGATCGAGCGGGGGAGGAGATTTCTTTTGCCGATTTGTTGCGTAAAATTGGGGAGCTCGGAAAAGAATCAGACAAAGACTTTTGGGTCTATTTTACTTCTCCACATCCGCGGGACATGACGCGTGAAGTAATAGAAGTGATTGCTACCTATCCGGTCTTAGCAAAACAGATTCATCTGCCTCTTCAGAGTGGCGATGATAAATTGTTGCGTCGGATGAATCGGAATCATGATGTGGCGGATTATATGGAAGTGGTTAGGGATATTCGTGAATTAATCCCGCAGGCGACGCTATTTACAGATATTATTGTTGGGTTTTGTGGTGAGAGTAAGGAGCAGGTCGAGCGAACCGCTGAAGTTATGTTAGATGTTCAATATAACATGGCATATATCGCGAAGTATTCGCCGCGTGTGGGCGCTCGTTCGGCCCGTTGGGAAGATGATGTCTCGAATGAAGAGAAGAGTGAGCGGTTAGCGCGGTTAACAGAGGTGCTAAAGCGAACCTCTTTACTTCACAATGAGTCGTTAATCGGCAAGCGAATGAAGGTTTTGGTGGAGCGGGTCGATCCGCGGGTAGAAAATGCGGTGGCGGCGCGGACAGAGGGTAAATTACCTGTGCGTGTGAGTAACGTTTCGGAGGAGGCAGTCGGAACCTTTATGGAGGTGGAGATTACCTCGGCATCCGAACTTTCACTGAGTGGAAATCAAGTGCATCATGCGATATTGATTAGCTCTTAATTTATTTAAGCAGCAGGGCATCTTTTATTTTTAGGTAGTTAGTTCAAATGGCACATATTTAGCCGTTGCTGCCTATGGAAATGCTATGGATGCTGATTTTCAGCCCTACACAAGTTTCTCGAAGGTAGATAATAACTTAACTGATGAAGACAATGATGGATTACCAACACATCTGGAAATATTAGCGGGTACAGATGATAATAGTTTCGATAGTGATGGAGATCTTTTTGGAGATTATGTCGAATACTACACTGTTGGATTCAACCCAGCCGTTAATGTGTATTTTTCATTAACTTCTAATGTGCCGGAAGGATTAGATCCTAGCTATTATATAGTTAGTCAGCCAACACCCTCAATGCTTTCAACTAATGAGGCATATTCAATGCTAGACTCTGCTTATGCAGATGACATCGTCATGAGTGTGTCTAATGATGTGGCTGAAATTGTCATGACGATTGAACAATCGACGAATTTATCAGTTGGTTCATGGATAACAAATAAGTTTGTAACAAACTCAATACCTGTTGATTCAGATGCATCGTTCTTTAGATTTCGTCTCGTTGAATGATGAATAATTCTTTTATGCCGAAAGAAAAATAGAATGGACCTCTCAGAGCCATCAAGGATCTACGATTGTTGCTTTTTGTTTGCTGGATATCGTTGAATACAGGCACGGATGGATGTGGGCTTAGTAGAGTGCTCGGATCAGATGGAGCGGGTAAAGAACATCATATGTGGTTGTAACTTTCACTAAGTGGAAAACCGCTTGATCAGCATTCGACTGAACCGATCAAGCGTGTACTGGCTCAGAGTAGGTTTTGTATTTCTTCTTGTGCGGCATTCCAATATTCGCAGGGATCTTTTTTAAATTGGTCGTTGAGTGCCGCGAAATAAGCAGCTTGTTCCGTCATGGTGTAAATTTGTTCGGAGTTGTAGGTGGGTTTCTTTTTGGGTGTGGCTTTTTTCTGAGCTGGGATTTTCTTTTTTACGGCCGATTTTGGAGTGGCTCTCTTTTTCGTATGGGTTTCTTTGATTGTGGATTTTTTAGTGGGTGTTTTTTTCGAGGCGATTGATTTGGTTTTGTTTGTTGTTGTTTTTTTGTTTGTTGTTTTTTTCGTCATGGCTCTAATCCTTTCTGTTAATAATTTAACTAATCTTATTAAGAAAATAGGATTTGTATTAAAAAGTCGATCAATGATTTGAAATTCTTGTTTAGTGAATCGATCATTCTTTGGTTTAATGTAGATATGGATGGAATATTAATAGTGATGGGATGGTTGCTTTTGCTGGGGCTTGCTTTGCTCTTGGTGGGTTTTGTTCGTTTGCAGACGCGAATGGATGCGGGTATGCGACAGCGTTCGGATCAGATGGAGCGAGTGGAGCAAATTATGCGTGAGCTAGAGAAGGAGCTGCGGGAAGATGTGGATAAAGTGCGCCAGCGCGTTGATGAATCGTTGGAGCGCAGTGGGCGGCAGTTAGGAGAACGGTTTAAAGAACTGGTTGCAACCAATGAGCGTCGGTTGGGTGAAATTAGCGGTCGGGTTGAGGAGCGCTTGGATAAGGGATTTGAAAAAACAACCAGCGTCTTTAGTGAAGTTCAAAAACGATTGGCGTTGATTGATAAGGCGCAAGAGGAGATGGCGGCATTATCGGGGAATGTAGTTTCATTGAAGGAAATTTTGGCAGACAAACGGTCACGAGGAGCCTTTGGTGAAGTGCAGTTGAGTGGCTTAATTACGAATGTTATGCCGCCGAATAGTTATGCTGAGCAGTATACGTTTGGAAGCGGAGTTCGTGCGGATTGTGTCCTTTTTTTACCCGAGCCTACGGGTACGCTTTGTATTGATTCGAAGTTTCCTTTGGAAAGTTATCAGGTGATGGCAAGTCCGGATCGTTCAGATCCGGAGCGAAAGCAAGCGGAGCAACAGTTTCGGCAGGATATTAAAAAGCATATAAAAGATATCGCTGAAAAATATATTATTCCGGGAGAGACTGCTGATGGTGCGGTGATGTTTATTCCGGCGGAAGCGGTATTTGCAGAGATTCATGCGCGGTTTCCTGATTTGGTTGAAACGGCGCAGCAAGCACGGGTTTGGTTGACGTCACCCACGACGATGATGGCGGTGTTGACGACATCTCGAGCTGTGCTAAAGGATGCAGCTACGCGAAAGCAGGTGCATATTATTCAAGATCATTTAGTGGCTCTGTCGAAAGATTTTGAGCGGTTTCAATCTCGGATGGGAAATTTGGCAAAACATATTGATCAGGCGAATCGGGATGTGGAAGAGGTGCATACATCGGCCCGAAAAATTTCAAGTCGCTTTGAAAAGATCGAAAAAGTGGAGTTGCATCAGGAGCCGGAACTCTTAGATGGACTGGAAGATTAAAGGTTGAATTTCGAATCGCTGTTTTCTTTGCGTTTATTGAATTGAGGGCAGCTGTCGGTGGCTTGAACCTCTTTCTTATGAAGGGCACAGAATTGCGTGAAGGGGTTTACGATGTAGTTTGCACAGTGTCGACAGAGGGTTTTAGCTTCGGATTGAGAGAAGAGTTGGGGATTTTTGGGTCGATCGGAATTGGTAAAGATGGCGGTTTGAGGGGTGTCGTGGCGAAAGGGTACGGCGTCTTCGTTGGGATAGACGTGGCCGCAAGCAGAGCAACTGAGACATTCACCTGTTTTGGTTAGCCCGTGGTATAGCGCATCGCGTTGTAAGAAACTTTCCGTTCCGCAATTGATGCAATTGATCTCTACTTTTGCCATCAATTCTATGTATATTGATTGCAGCTATGGAACAAGTGGTAAATGAGATGCAGAATCAAAAGGTAGCGGATTGGGGCAATTACCCGGTCGTGGAGGCAGAGACCGTTCGGTTTGATCAAGCGGATCAGCTCCAAGTGGCGCTTGGAAAGCCGGGTGAAGTGATTGCGTATGGGAATGGGCGGAGTTATGGCGATGCCTCATTACAGAAGCGGGTGATCATGACGCGTTCGTTCCGTTCGTTCTTATCGTTCGATGCGGCTACCGGTATAGTTTGTTGTGAGTCGGGAGCTTTGTTGGCTGAGTTGTTGGAGGCGTTTGTGCCACGTGGTTGGTTTTTGCCGGTTTCGCCGGGAACAAAGTTTGTGACGGTGGGTGGTGCTGTTGCGGCAGACATTCATGGAAAAAATCATCATGTAGAGGGTTCGTTCGGGGCGCATGTGTTAGCGTTAGAGGTGATGCGAGCGGATGGTTCGGTTATTCGCTGTTCGCGGGAGGAACATCCTGAATTTTTTACACTGACGGTGGGCGGTATGGGATTGAGTGGGGTGATTATGAATGTAACCCTGCAATTAAAAGCGATTGAGTCGGCTTGGATGCAACAGCAAACCGTTCGGGGGTCGCGGTTGAGTGAGTTGATGGATGCGTTTGAATCGGATGAGGATTGGACGTATTCAGTGGCTTGGGTGGATACCTTGGCGGGTGGTGATGCGCTGGGGCGGGGATTGTTGATGCGGGGTGAGCATGCGACTGCTGAACAGGTGCAGGGTCGTTCGGTTGGGGCAGGTACTTCGCAGATGAAGATAAACGTGCCTCTTTTTTTGCCGAATGGATTATTGAATCGAGGCACGATGAAGGCATTTAATAGCGTTTATTATCATCGAAATCAGCAACCAGTCAGGGAGCGCTTGGTTCATTATGAGTCGTTTTTTTATCCGTTAGATTCGATTGGGAATTGGAATCGGATCTATGGTCGGCGTGGGTTTATGCAGTATCAATTTGTACTTCCACGGGCGACGGGTCGGGTGGCGGTTGAGGTGATCTTGAAGAAGATTCAAGCAAGTGGATTGGGTTCCTTTTTAGCGGTGCTTAAGTTGTTTGGTGAGCAGGAGAGTTTTATTTCGTTTCCCATGGCTGGTTATTCGTTGGCGCTTGATTTTCCGGTTTGTTTTGAGGTGTTCAAGTTGATGAAGGAGTTGGATGCGATGGTTGCTGACTGGGGGGGGCGTCTCTATTTGGCAAAAGATGCGCGGATGGATGAGGCGATGTTTGCGAAAACCTATCCGCATGCGAATGATTTTAGAGAGGCAATTGCTTTGTTGAACGGGGGTTCAACTCGCTTTAGTTCGTTGCTATCGAATCGATTGGGGATTACATAATGGAACGCATATTAATCATCGGTGCCACTTCGGATATGGGTCAAGCGTTTGCACACGCGTGTGCATTGCAGGGATCATCGATTATGTTGGCAGCGCGTAATGAAGCTACCTTGGAGCGAGTGGCGAATGATTTACGTGTGCGTTGTGAGGTTGGGGTGAGCACGCATACTTTTGATGTATTGGATATGGAGCAGCATGAAGCTTTTTATGCGTCGTTACCGGAGCGGCCGGATGGGGTGATTTGTTTTGTGGGATTGCTTGGTGATGCGGTGAAGTGTCGGCAATCATTTGAGGCGGCACGGCGGGTGTTGGATACGAATTTTACGGGCGTGATTTCGATTTTAGATCGGGTGGCGGATGAGTTCGAGAAGCGGGGTCGAGGTTGGATCGTGGGAGTGAGCTCGGTAGCGGGTGATCGGGGTCGGGCACCTCGATATCATTATGGTTGTGCGAAGGCGGGATTGAATGCCTATCTCTCGGGGTTGCGTCAGCGGTTGTTCAAGTCTGGTGTTTTTGTGATGAATGTGAAGCCGGGGTATTGTCGGACTAAGATGGTTGCGGGATGGGATCTTCCGGCTGCGATGACGTCTGAACCGGATGAAGTGGCAAGGGCGATTTTGAAGGCGTTGCGTCGAAAACAAGAGACGCTCTATGTGCGTTGGATGTGGCGATGGATTATGGGCGTGATTCGCTTGTTACCGGAGTTTATTTTTAAACGATTAAAAATATGAGTTATTTGCCTGCGCTCAGGAGCGTATCGAAATATTCAATGGTTTTATCGAGCCCTGCTCGTAGTTCGATTTGAGGTTCCCAGTTGAGATGCTGTTTCGCTAAGGTGATGTCGGGACGCCGCTGTTTGGGGTCATCTTCGGGTAGGGGTTTGAATACTAATTCTGAGGAAGAGTTCGTGAGTTCTAAAATGGTTTCGGCTAGTTCAATCATGGTGAATTCACCGGGGTTGCCGAGGTTGATGGGGCCGGTTACGGATGAATCGCTAGCCATTAGTCTAATAAAGCCTTCGATGAGATCATCGCAATAGCAAAAGGAGCGTGTTTGTTTGCCATCTCCATAAATGGTGATGGCGTCGCCTTGCAGTGCTTGCATGATGAAGTTGGAGACGACGCGTCCGTCTTGTGGATGCATGCGGGGTCCATACGTGTTGAAAATCCGGACGACTTTGATCTCTAGTTGATGCTGCCGGTGATAATCAAAAAAGAGGGTTTCTGCGCAGCGTTTTCCTTCGTCGTAGCAGGAGCGGATTCCGATGGGATTGACGTTGCCCCAGTAGGATTCTGGTTGTGGGTGAATCGTCGGGTCGCCGTAGACTTCGGATGTAGAGGCTTGGAGTACTTTTGCTTTCACACGATTGGCTAAACCGAGGACGTTGATGGCTCCATGGACGCTGGTTTTTGTGGTTTGAACTGGATCAAATTGGTAGTGCACGGGTGAGGCTGGGCAGGCAAGGTTGTAGATCTCGTCGACTTCAACATAAAAGGGAACGGTGACATCTTGGCGCATGAGCTCAAAGTAAGGGTTGTCCATCAGGTGGGCGATGTTGGCTTTTCGCCCCGTAAAAAAATTGTCCATGCAGAGCACATCATGACCTGCATGGAGTAGCTGCTCACAGAGGAAAGAACCAAGGAAACCGGCCCCACCAGTGACTAAGACACGTTTTTTTATTACTTCTTTCATGCACTTCTCCTAAAGGCGAATAGTAGAACATGAGCTGTAAAGGAATAGAATTTTAAATCGATTAAATTTAGGTATGCTATTTTGCATACGTTAAAAAGGAATTATATGAAAAAAATACCGATTGTTGGGGCAGATCAGTGGCGATTGAAAGCAGATTTAGGGCGAGCGTCGTTGTATGCGATGTATGCGTCGACAACGGGTTGTATTACGACCGATCCGATGGTGATGACGGTACCGGTGGATGATCATTTGGTGCATCGTGGAGATGGGGTATTTGAATCGTTCAAGTGTGTGGAGGGAAGTATGTATAATCTGGATGCTCATTTGAGGCGGCTAGAAGTTTCCTGTTTAGCCATTGGATTATCGCTGCCGGTTGAGTTGCATTTGTTGAAGGAGGTGGTAGTTCAGACGGTTCGAGCGGGGGGGGCAAAAGATGCGTTGGTGCGTTTGTTGGTTTCGCGAGGTCTGGGTACAATGGGAATTGATCCTTCGGCCTGTTCAGGAGAGCAACTTTATGTGGTGGTATATCCGTTGAATACAACGGGTGGGGTGGGTGCTTTTTCATCGGGTGTGCGGGTGATCACGAGTCAGATTCCAGTGAAACCTGGTATGTTTGCGCGGGTGAAGAGTTGTAATTATTTACCGAATGTTTTGATGAAAAAAGAGGCGGTAGATGGTGGAGTGGATTTTTCGGTTTCGGTGGATGAAAGCGGATGTTTGGGTGAGGGAGCAACGGAAAACTTTGGGATTGTTTCGGCGGACAATCGGCTTTTGATGCCCCCGCCGGAGCGGGTGTTGGCGGGAACGACGGCGAAGCGGGCCATGGAGCAGGCGCAGCAATT
>CEOK01182212.1_pt1 | contig 10396 bp, 8 predicted proteins | sample 427001 | NCBI WGS metagenome assembly CEOK01 (sample SAMEA2591108, study PRJEB7988) | marine metagenome | isolation source: saline water (ENVO:00002010), including | reverse complement strand
GCAAGATAGATGTATTTGTCATCCCTGGCACAGTATTAACTTCGAGTAAAAAAGGGCCTCGTTTTGGACATATTAAAAAATCTATTCTAGCCATTCCAAAACAATTTACTTTTTGATACATTTCAAGGGTAAACTTTTCCAAAAGTTTGATTTGATTTTGATTTAATTTGGCAGGCAATATAAATTCAGTAAACCCTTTTGTATATTTTGCTTCATAGTCGTAAAACCTATTTTGTGGTTTTAATTCTAGTATCGGTAATATTTGTGGATTAGGATTATTAATTATTCCTACCGTAACTTCTCTGCCATAAATATATTCTTCTAATAAGAACTCTGAATATTTATTAATCAGATAAGCTGATTTTTCATGCAACTGTTTTTCATTGTCTATAATAAAAACGTCAATACTCGATCCTTCATTTAAAGGTTTTAGTATTAACGGAAAGGCAAACTGCGCTGGACACTTTTTTAATTCTTTATGAGATCTGAGATATTGTGGTGTAGGGATACTGTATAACTGACATAACTTTTTTGTTAAAAATTTATTAAACCCAACTACGGATGATTCTTTACCGCACCCGGTAAATGGAATTCCTTGTTTATCAAGTAATAATTGTAATGAACCATCTTCACCATCTGCACCATGCAATACAATAAACGCAATATCACATTCATCTTTCAACATTTGAGTTTCAGCAAAATCAATCATTTTAACTGTATAGTTAAGCTCTTTTAATGATTGAAAGATGTTTTGACCTGACTTTAATGAAATATCTCGTTCACGTGAGAACCCCCCACATATAACCCCTATCACTTTATCTGATAACTCTTTTATCATTCGTAAAACTTTACCTCAGGCTCTAATTTTATTTGAAATTTTTCATATACTTTTTGTTGGACAAATAATACCATATCTTTTACTTCTTCATAAGTTGCCAATCCAGTATTTTCCATAAAATTAGCATGTTGGCTTGATATTTTCACAGATCCTTTTTTATATCCTTTTAATCCCACATCCTCAATTAATTTCGCAGCAAAATTATTATTTGGATTTCTAAAAATACTTCCAAAAGTTTTTGATCTTATAGGTTGCTTCGCTACTCGATCTTTTATGTAAGTGTGCACCGTTTTCTTAATTCTTTCTGATTCTTCACTTTGATATGTTAATGTTGCTTTTAAAATAATCCAGTTTTTTTCTTGAAATACACTTTTTCTATATGAAAAACCCATTTCTTCTTTTGTTATGGTTTTAATTTCACCATTTTCATCGCATATTTGTACGCTCAAAATAATATCTGATACTTCTGTGCCCCAACAACCAAAATTCATTGTGACCATCCCGCCAATGGTGGCTGGAACTCCTGCAGCAAATTCTAAACAGCTCAAGCCATTTTTAATACAAAACTTTAACCCTTCATTTACGCTTGTCCCAGCTGAAAAAGTAACGCTATTTTGATCATACTCTGACTCAAACATTTCACCAGCTAAATTGATGATATGTTTAATTGAAGAGTTTGGATTGATAATGCTATTAGACCCTTTCCCTACAATAAAAAAATCTTTAGATGACTTTACAAATGAAATTAATTCTTCTAAATCAAAAAACGTTGTAAATTCTGTTACTTTCCCACCTTGCTGAAAGGTTGTGCATTTTGAAAGAGGGTATTGAGTGAAATGCGTTGCTTTATTTTTCATTTGTTTAAAGCTTCAACCAAGGGCTCTAATATACTATGAATGTCCCCTGCACCCATAGTCACTATCACGTCTCCCTTTTTTGACTCTTTTGAGAGCAATGGAATCACATCACTTTTATCTTTAACATAAAATACGGTTTTATTGTTTTGCTTTTTTACTAGATTAACCATATGTTCACTGGTCACATTATTGGTATTTGTTTCATTTGCTGAAAATATATCTGTAATGATTACTTTATCAGCATATTCAAATGCTTTAGAAAAATCTTCCATGAGTTCAAGTGTTCTTGAATACCGATGTGGTTGAAATACACAAATTAATGATGAATTCACAGAGCTTTTTAAGCCTTTTAATGTTGTTTTTATTGCAGTTGGATGATGTCCATAATCATCATAAATCTTAATTCCTTTACAATTGCCAATAAATTGTAACCTTCTTTTTACCCCGTTAAAATTTAACAAGCCATTTTTTATAGATTTGATAGCTATCCCGTACTTTAATGAAATACAACAAACACCTAATGCGTTATAAATATTGTGCATTCCAAAACATCTTAACGAAATATTATCTACAAAGTTATCTTTGTAATATAAATCAAATTGACCTCCAAACTCAGTAAATGTGATATTTCTTGCCTCACATGTCGCTTTTTGAAATGTAGAAAATGTCCAAATGTTTGGGTTTTTTAAAAACTTTTTTTTACTACTAAGCCAAGCGTCATCTTTATTTAGTGCTAAAAACCCATTCTCTTCAACCGATTGCTTCATAAACTTTAAAAAGTTTTTATAGAGTTGCTCTTCAGATTTAAAAAAATTCATATGATCACATTCAACATTAGTAACAATAGTATAGTTTGGTTTAAACTCTAAAAACGTACCATCACTTTCATCAGATTCAACTATAAATGTTTGGTCTGACTGAAACTTACCATTTACTTTCTCTATGTTTAATTCACCACCTAAACAAAATGAAGGATTAATGACCGCATCAGTAAAAATATGTATCAGCATCCCTGTACTTGTTGTTTTACCATGAGTGCCTGCAATACTTATTCTATTTTTAAAATCTTGCATTAGATTTACTAAAAATGTTGCTCGATGAAAACATTTGATATTAAGTTTTTTTGCTGTTGCTCTTTCGATATTATTTTCTGGAATTGCTCCTGAATAGATTACTATATCAGCATCTTTAATATTTTCTTCTTTATGTTCATTAAAAAAAATAAGCCCTTTATCTATTAAATTTTTTACAGCTTTTGACTTTGTTAGATCTGACCCTGTAAGTTTACAAATATTTAAATCTGATAAAAATTGGCAAATACCCACCATACCAGACCCGCTGACTCCAATAAAATGTATTTTTTTATTTTTTAAAGTATTATGAAACATCATGTTTAGACTAACTAAATTTTAATATATTAGCAATAGAAAGGCACCGTGCTTTAAAACTAGCCAAAAAGGAACTTTTTCTTAAAAAGTATCGTATTGAATTTCTTCTTTTGGTGTAATACGAATTACATTAATTTCAATTCGTCTATTCTTTTGTCGATTCTCCCAAGTCAAATTATCTGCAATTGGTTTAAACTCACCATAGCCTAACGCAGATAATCTTAATGGCTCATACTTTCTTTTGTATATAAAATACTTTATTACTTCAAATGCTCGATAAAATGAGAGCTCCCAATTTGACGCAAAATCATCATTACTTATTGGTATATTATCGGTATGCCCCTCAACGACAAGTGGGTTTATTACATCATCAAAAACAGGTCCTAATGCTTTTAATATATCTATCCCAGTGGTACTTATATCTGCTTTACCACTTTCAAAAAGTAAAGGAGGGCTTAGTATAAGCTTGACTCTATGCTCATCAACAACTATTTGAGCAGACTCTTCGAGTTCTTCTTTTTTAATAAAATGTTGCAATCGACTTGTTAATAAGGCATCTGTCGTTAGTGTTTGTTGTTTTTCTTCTTGATTTTCTCCAAATTGAATTTGAAATTCAGTTATAAAGTCAGCACTTTTATTATCGTTATAAGACATAACGAATAATAAAACAAACAACATCATGATGAAGGTAACTAGGTCACCATAGGCCTGCTGTATCTCGCTATCGCCATTATCTTCTGGTGGAGCTTCTTCTTCTTTTTTTTTCTTTGGCATAATTATACCCTAGCTTTTCGCAAATTTTTCTTTTTCGTTCGACGTGATGTAAGACGTTAAATATTTCTCAACTTTTAAAGGGATTTCTTTATCCATTACTAGTAAAATGCCTTCTCTGATAATTTCTTTAGAAAGTTTTTCATCGTTACTAAGACTTTTTAACTTATTAGTTAATGGAATAAATATGATTGATGAGAAAAATAATCCATACAACGTTGTTAATAGTGCCAAGGACATCCCTGCAATAATGGTATCAATACTAGATACATCTTTAAGAACCTGAATAACCCCTAAAATTGTTCCAAGCATACCAAACATTGGGCAATAAGATCCCATTGTTCGAATAACATTGGTCATTTTATTATGGCGCTTTACTAACTCCGATATATCGGTTTCCAAAGTTTGATCAATAAAATCTTTTTCAATACCAGCCGCAACCATCTCTAAGCCACGATCCAAAAAACCATCTTTGCCAGCGAAAGAAGCTCCTAAATTTTGCTTTGATGTTGACTGAGCTGCTTCAGAAACAGAAATCATTGTATTAATTGCGCCTACAATGTCTAATTGATTTTTAGAACCAAAAAGAATAACCCGAACGACTTTAAAGATACCTCCAAACTCTTTGATGGATACACCTGTCATTGTTGATGCTATTGTTCCTCCAATAACTAATATAAAAGCATCTCCTCTTAAATATAGACCAAAGTCATTTCGTAATTCTGGAGCACCAAAGTATATTGCGAAAAATGTTAAAATTGCTCCTAAGATAATGTTTAAATTCATATTAACTCCCCTTGGTTACTTTATTTTACCTTCTAATTTAATTATGCCTTTATCTGACATTTTTTTGATTAACTTAACAATATTATCTTGAGCTTTTTCAGTCTCATCTTTAGGTGAATCAGTTCCTTTAATTTGTAAATATTGAGCAACGATATCTTTTGCACTTTTTGTTAAATTTTTCATGATAAAATCGTTAATATTTTGATCTACACCAACAATAGCTGTTGCGAGCGTGTCTAAATTGATATCAGATAGTAACTGTTGTATTTCGGCTTCTTCTAATTTAATTATATCATCAAACAGTAAAACATGCGGTCTCATGACCTTATATTTTTGTGGGTTTGATTTTTGAACAAGCTGAATAATACCTTTTTTCTCTTGGCTAGACATATTGTCAAATACTTTTCCAAACTTATCACTACCTCCAGAAAAACACTCAAGATCATTTTTTAATTTTGTTTCTAGTTTTTCAAGTAATTGACGATTCCCCATTTTTTGCTCAACTAAATCTGCTGATACTTGAGCTTGAAGTTTAGCGTCTAATGATTTAATTAATTTTGCAGATAATCGCCCAGGTAAAAAAGAAGCAATTAATGATACAAACTCTGGCTTTAAAGCTTGTTGTTTAACTAATGTAATAAAATCATCAATATTATCGTTTGAAACGAAGTCAAAAAAGCGCTTAATACTATTCGCATCTAACGAAATATTTGAGTCATTTCCACCACCCATTCCTTCAGGAAGTTCTAAATTTGGATTAACACTAACGCTTGGACCGCCGCCTTCATCTTTCTCTGCAGTTGCGGCTATTAATTTATTTGTTAATAGAATATGCATTATTACGCCAATTAATAAGATTAAAATAATCAAATAGCTTATTATATTTTGAATAGACGCAAAATTTTCTGGACCAGGTACCATTTGTATTGTTTGTGTTTCGCTTAAAGGATTATCATAAAATGGTTTATATTCTAAAACAAATCTATCTCTACCCTCTCTAAAATCTAATATCTGCTTGACTGCAGATTCTGCTTTTCTAGCTTGGGACTTAGGATAGTTTTTGTCGGCAAGAATAAACACTGTCATTCGTCTTAATTTTGACTCCATCATAGTTGTCACTGAATTATAAGGAAGTTGATTTAATGAGCCAGGAGCGATATTTTTTAGTGCAGGTACACCAGGTAAAATATAGACCTCTTCTGTTTTTTTACTAGCTCCTGATGCTTTAGGCTTTGATTCTTCTGTATATCTTACCTCATACTTAGGATCCGTCATATCTACTTGGACACGAGCTACAAAATTACCCTCTCCAAACATCGAGTTAAGCATTACTTGAGCTAAATCTGTGAAATGTTTTTCAAGAAAATATTTATCATTTTCTGCTTGAATAACTGATGTCAAAAACAAACTTTGTACTATAATAAACGCAATAAAAAACTTTTTCATCTTCATCCCCTTATTTTGGCTTTGGTATTTTGACCAGATATTTACCATTATCATCTTCTTCTACAATAACATCAACACCTGGTTGATTTTCTCTCACTGATTGTGCATAACTGGTTGCTGTTTCAAGATCATTTACTACTCTTAGAACTTGCATCTCAACACCTTCATATTTATTAGCTTTTTTATTTTTCTTTTTCGATAAAAATGCTTTCACTTCGGCTTCATCTTTTTCTTGTTGTATTTTTGCGTTTTCAATAAACTTTTTAAGGTCATTATTTTCAGGCTCTAAAAATAATGCGGTTTCCCATGCTTTAACCGCTTCTGGAACCATTCCTGCAATATAATAAGCAGAACCGAGTCTTTCAAATATTTCAGAATTTTGCTGATCAAAGCTTTTTAATACATTCAAAGATTTAATTGATTCTTCTGGCAAACCAGAACGTAAAGATATTAAAGAGTTTTTCCAATATTTCGCTTCGATATTTTCAACTTTATACGAGCCAATTGGTAAATCCAAACATTTGTCTAATAGTTGTTTTGATACGAAATTTTTCCGATCTAAGTAAATGGATTGAATTAAAATATCTCGTGCCATATCATTTTGCTCTTTTAAAATATTTTTTTTCGCTTCACGGTGTAGTCGTTTTATTGTTTTTTTCAATGCAGGATCCATTGATTCATCTTTACCAAATCGAGCAGCTTCTTTGGCCTCTTCCTGGTTTATATCATCAAATATAATTAAAATAGTAAGCTCTTTTTTTTGTTTTTCAGATTGTAAATTTTTAGGTATTTTTTTAACGGTTTCACGAGCTTTATCAAATTGATTTTGATTCATTAAAGTTTCATATTTATCATATAAGTCTAAGGTTTTATCACTTAGATTATCAATTGTTTCTACACTACTTCCACCAAAAGGGGTTCCTCCATCAGAATCAGAAACATTTTGGGTTGCTACGGAATCAACTAGAATAACTGGTGTTTTTTTAGCTTTCTTATATTTTTTCTTATCTTTTTTATTTTGGTTTTTTTCATTTTTAGATTTTTGAGCATAGATCTCAGACGATACCCCTCCGATAAAACTAGTAGCTAGCAAGATAATTAATAAAATATTTATGATTTTTTTCAACAGCGTTTCCCTCTTTTTTAGTTTAATATATTTTAGGTAACGATTTTAAATTCCCATAAGTTGCATATTTTAAACATTTAATTTTGATAAGGCATTGTCAAACGCAAAAATAGTTTTTTCTAAATGTTCATTTTGATGTTTTATTGATGTAAAACAGGCTTCAAATTGTGATGGTGGCAAGAAAATATTATGTTCTAACATTTTATGAAAAAACGTAGTAAACGTTGCTAAATTACATGTTTCAACATCACTAAAAGTATTCACTTTTTTATCCGTAAAAAAGATAGAAAACATGGACCCAATCTGGTTTATAGTTAAAGGAACACTTTGTTTTTGGGCACTACGTTTTAACTCTTCACATAACGTTGTTGTGTAACTATCAACCGTTTTGAAAGCTGAGCCGTCCTCTAATAACTCAAGTGTTTTTAAGCCTGCTGCCATGGCAAGTGGATTTCCTGATAATGTTCCTGCTTGGTAAACAGGTCCTTCAGGCGCGATATTGGCCATAACCTCTTTTTTTGCAGCATATGCTCCACAAGGTAACCCTCCTCCAATGACTTTACCTAAGATTACAACATCTGGTTCCACACCTATCCATTCGTGAGTTCCAGTTCTTTGTGATCTAAACCCACACATTACTTCATCAAAAACCATCATCGCACCATACTTGTCACAGTTTTCACGAATCGTTTTTACAAATTTTAAATCAGGCAAAATAACACCCATATTTCCGCAAACCGGTTCAAGCATAATAGCTGCAATTTTATTTCCATGTTTTTGAAAACACTCAACCACATCTTCTACATTATTATATTCTAAAACTAAAGTGTTACCTGCAACGGTACTTAAAACCCCCTTACTATCAGGAACACCTAGTGATAAACCACCAGAACCCGCAGCCACCAATAATGGATCAGCGTGACCGTGATAACATCCTCTAAATTTTACGATAATATCTTTGTTAGTAGCCCCACGAGCTAAACGAATAACACTCATTGCCGCTTCTGTTCCAGAACTAACGAAACGTACTTTATCAACATAAGGATAAAATTGTTTAATTTTTTCAGCACTTTTTGTTTCCAATTCTGTCGGGGCACCGAATGTGGTTCCTTTTGCCATTGTGTCTTGTAAAACTTCTAAAATATCTTCATGTGCGTGGCCTAAAATTAATGGGCCATATGACATAACGTAATCGACTAATTCTTGATTATCTTCAGTTTGAATGTAAGCGCCTTTCCCAGATTTAACAAATAATGGAGTTGAGTCAACTGATTTGTATGCTCTTACAGGACTATTAACGCCACCTACCAAAGATTGATTAGCCGTTGCGAATAATTGTTTCGACATCTTGTTTGCCATGTAGTTATTATAGCTAACTGCATCTATTTTGAATACTCTTTAGCAAATTTTCATGCCTACAAATAAATCATATTTATCAATTTCATTATTAATGTTTAAAGATTTTTTATTATGGGTAACTGTTGCTGTAATAGATATTTTAAGGAAACAATTATTTTAATGTTCAGATAATTTTGTTCTTTATTTTGGTTGTATAAAATATTCAAATTTAAATAAAAGGGGTTTGGAACAATGCAATTTCATTCAGCAAAAGAAGTTTTAGATTATATAAAAAAAGAAAATATTAAAATGGTCGATTTAAGATTTATGGATCTTCCAGGACTTTCTCAACATTTTACTATTCCCTCTGACAAATTAAGTGAAGATGATTTTACAGACGGTCATTCCGGCTTAGGCTTTGATGGTTCAAGTATTAGAGGTTGGCAATCTATTCATGAATCTGACATGCTAGTCAAGCCCGACCCAAAAACAGCTTTTGTTGATCCTTTCATGAAAGAAAAGACACTTGTTCTATTTTGTAATATTAGTGATCCTGCCTCAAATAAAGACTATTCTAAAGACCCAAGAATTATCGCGAAAAAATCTGAAGAATTTATCAAGGGCAAAGGTATTGCTGATACAATATACATAGGTCCTGAAGCTGAGTTTTTTATTTTTGATGATATCCGTTTTGATCAAAATGAACACTCTGGTTATTACCATGTTGATTCAGTAGAAGGTCGTTGGAATTCAGGTCGTGAAGAATTCCCGAACCAAGGCTATAAGCCACGCTATAAGGAAGGGTATTTTCCAGTTCCTCCTTCTGATAAATTTCATGATATGCGAACTGAAATGTGTTTAATAATGCAAGAAGTAGGCATCGATGTTGAAGCACAGCATCATGAAGTTGCTACTGGTGGTCAAGCAGAAATTGATATGCGCTTTGGTCCTTTATTAGAAATGGCTGACAATCTCATTAAATATAAATATATTGTAAAAAATGTTGCTTATAATCATGGTAAAACAGTCACCTTTATGCCAAAACCTCTTTTCAATGATAATGGTAGTGGTATGCATACGCATTTATCATTTTGGAAGAATGGAAAAAACTTATTCGCAGGTAAAGATTACGCAGGGCTATCAAAAACTGCACTGTATGCGATTGGCGGTGTTTTAAAACATGCTAAATCTTTACTAGCTTTAACTAATCCAACAACCAATAGTTATAAAAGACTCGTTCCAGGATATGAAGCGCCTGTTTATCTTGCTTATTCTAAGAGAAATAGATCAGCTGCTATTCGAATTCCTACATATCATACATCTGATAAATCACGACGTTTTGAATTTAGATGTCCAGACCCTAGCTGTAACCCTTATTTAGCTTTTGCCGCTTTAACAATGGCTGCTTATGATGGGATTGTTAATAAAATTGATCCAGGGAATCCATTAGATAAAAACATTTATGAATTGGATACAGCTGAATTTGATAAAACACCACACACGCTAGAAGAAGCTTTAGAAAGTCTGAAAAAAGATCATAAGTACTTATTAGCTGGCGGTGTCTTCACTAAAGATGTCATAGAAACTTGGATAGATTACAAATTGAATGAAGAATGTAATCAATTAAAATTGCGACCACATCCTTGGGAATTCGCAATGTATTATGATATCTAGATTAAACTAATCTTTTGAAGCGATTAATAATTCGATAATGGACTCTAGAGTCGGTGTTTTGGCTGTCATTATATTCCCTGTGAAAAACTCACTTAACTTTAAGGATGTTTGATCGCCAATAGAATAGACATTAATGACTTGATTATTGAATAAATTGGACTCAAAAAAGTTT
>CEOK01008553.1_pt1 | contig 10403 bp, 12 predicted proteins | sample 427001 | NCBI WGS metagenome assembly CEOK01 (sample SAMEA2591108, study PRJEB7988) | marine metagenome | isolation source: saline water (ENVO:00002010), including | reverse complement strand
TTGCTCCCCCTCTCAAAACAGCGATTCGTGCGTGAGTCGTTTCGAACTTGAGTCTGCGGTTTGCGATAAATTGAATGACCTTGCATCCCGTGTGTATGCACCGGCGACCGAGGCGTCCCGTTTGGCAGGGGCAGGTGCCGGACTGAATGATAATGATTAAGTGAGAAGATTATGCAACGGATCGACCTCGATCAGATTGAGGCGCTGGCTCTGGCAGCATTAACGAATAGCGGAACGGTACCGCAAAATGCAAAACCTTTGGCAGAGGCCACCCGCATTACCGAGGCGCAAGGAATCGCCAGTCATGGATTGGCGTATATTCCAATTTATTGTCGGCACGTCCAGTGTGGAAAGGTTGACGGTCATGCCGAGCCGCAAATCAGCGCACCGAGGATCGCCGCTTTTCGAGTCGACGCGGCACACGGATTCGCGCACCCTGCGATTCAATTGGGGTTCGAACAACTGATTCCAGCGGCTCGGGAACACGGGATCGCGCTACTGAATATTGATCGGTCCTACAATTGCGGGGTGCTGGGAGTACATACGGGTGCGCTGGCCAATGCTGGACTGATTGGATTTGGCACCACCAATGCACCGGCATCAATTGCACCGAGTGGTGGCACTCAAGCGGTGGTCGGGACTAATCCTTGGTCCTTTGCCTTACCGGGCTCGTCTGGGTTTTTGATTGATCAGAGTGCCAGTGTGATCGCAAAAAGTGAAATTATGAAAGCGAAGCGCGAATCGCACACAATTCCGGATAGCTGGGCGTTGGACCCCAATGGACAGCCAACGACGGATCCTGAAGTGGCCCTCACAGGCTCGATGGCGCCATCGGGTGGCTATAAGGGGGTCAACCAGGCTTTGATGGTGGAGTTACTCGCCGCGGCACTGAGCGGTGCGAATCTCGGCACGCAGGCGAGTCCATTTTCCGGTACGGCAGGGGGGCCTCCCGGGACCGGCCAGTGCTTCATCGCCATTAATCCGGATATTAATGCAGGGTTTACGGCGCAGGTTGAGCGACTGTGCGCGTCGATCACGGACCAAGGCGCGCGCTTGCCCGGTCTCAATCGTCGCGATCGCATGCGACAGGCTGAAGCGGACGGAGTGCTGGTGAATCCTGAAATTTTACAGGCCGTTAAACACCTTGCAGACGGGGGTCAAACGGCGCCTTCGTAAGGTTTTCAAAGCCCGTTTCCGTGATCAGTACTTGATCCTCGAGTTTGATTGAAAAGTTGGCATTGTCTGGACTGACCAGAGCTTCGACGCAGAGCACCATGCCGGGCTTCAGTTCGCTGTCAAAGGCACCTTCGGCCCACTGATCGGGGTATGCGATGAGCGGCCATTCATCGCACAAACCCACACGTATTTCAGTCGCTGGCAATTGTCTGGCAGTTTATGCAACGCGGCAGTGAGGTCGGAAAAGTGTCGTCCCGGCCGCAGTAACGCCATGTTGTGGGTCAAATGATCGTGGGCGATGCGAGTGGCATCAATCAGCTCACCGTGCGGGTTTTCGTCACCGATCCACCAGGTGCGTGAAATGTCACAGCACATCCCATACGGGCCGATTAAATCGGTATCGAATGCGACGATCTCGCTAGGTTGTACTATCCGATGACTGCATTCTCGAAACCAAGGATGGATTCGTGGCCCGGTGGAAAGCAGACGGGTCTCGATCCGTTCACCGCCACGCTTGATGCTTTGATAGAGACGCACTGCCCAGATATCGATTTCACTCATTCCAGACTCGATAGCTGCTCGCATCCGGGCGACGGCTTGTTCAGTGGAATGCATGGCGCACTGCATTGTCTTGACTTCGTCTTCGTGTTTGATTGAGCGGGTTAATTCGGTCAATGGTTCACCCTCAATTACAGCTAACTGTCGTGATTCAAGCGCTCGCAGGCCAGGTTTTCGTCAACGAATGGTTTGCGGGTGGTGTAGAGGACCCATTTAGTGGTGGTGGGCACAGTAGCTATGGTAGTGAAAAAGGCCGAGAGGCACTGTTCAACTCTGCGCAAACGAAAAATACAGTGATCCGTATTGCGAGGCGAGGTCGCAAATAGGCAATTCATTGGTCAATCGGGGTTGTTTTTATAGCTCGTTTTGTCATAGTGGCAATGGGCTTCAAAGAAGCTAAATCAATAAAAATGGAGAGTCCAGATATGTCGTTTAAGAAAATAATGATCACGTCGATGCTGGTTGCAGCGTCGTCGGCCGTCCAAGCGGGTGGACATGGTAAATGCGGTGAAGTCAGTGTTGGTGCGATGGGATGGGCATCTGGCGAAACCTTCGCTGCCATCATGGAGTTCGTACTCGAACAAGGGTATGGCTGTGACGTCAAGGTCGTACCTACCGATACAGTACCAGCAGTGACCTCGCTCGCTGAAAATGGACAACCCGATATTGTTCCAGAGGTTTGGGTAAACTCTGCCCCAGCCTATCCTGGCTTGGTTGACAAAGGCGCTGTCATTACGGCCTCAGACATCTTTGCGGACGGTGGTGAAGAGGGATGGTGGATTCCGAATTATCTGGCAGAAAAGCATCCTGAATTGAAAACGCTTGATGGGATTTTGGCTAACCCTGAGCTGGTGGGTGGTCGCTTCCATAACTGTCCAGTTGGGTGGGGTTGTCGGAATGTCAATGACAACTTAAAAGTAGTTCACGGTCTTGAAGCGAAAGGTATCGAAGTTTTTGACCATGGTTCGGGTGCCAATTTGGCGGCTTCCATTGCATCTGCGTACGAAGATAAAGCTCCTTGGTTCGGTTATTACTGGGGTCCAACTGCGGTTCTTGGTAACTACCCAATGACAAAGGTGAACATTGGTGACATTAACCCTGCGCAGCATGCAATCAACCAGGTCGAAGGACAAGACCCTTCAAAGATTGGAGTCTCTGGATTCCCGGCAGCGCCAGTCGTTAATGCAATGACTGCTGAGTTTGCAGAAAGAGCTCCGGATGCAGCAGAATTCGTCAAGAATTTTTCGATTCCGAATGATGTGATTTCTTCGTTTTTAGCGTGGAAAGAATCGAATAATGCATCTGCAGACGAAGCAGCCGCTTATGTACTAACGACCTATACCGACTTGATGATGGGGATGGTCAACGACGAAGCGCGTGCAAAACTTAAAGCACTCCTTTAAAGCCATTTGGGCCTGTGAAAAATAACCGATCAGACCGAAAGTCTGATCGGTTATGATAATAAAAAAAGCATCAGGGATAGATTATGGCTACCTATACTGGCTTGTTTGACGCGCTTGGTCTTCGAGATTGGTGTGATAGTGAAAAGAAGCCTTCACTCTTGTCGCTCCGATCGTTGAGAGGGGAGGAAGCTGCTTGGTACGAATTCCCTTTTCCTTCTCTGGATAATCTTCACAGTGCGTGCAACGCAGTTCCACAAACACGAGATATGACCGCGGGATTGGAGAGTGGCTTCCTGGCGGTGAGGCCCGCGTTGCGGACGGTTTTGGATCCGTTAACCCAACCGCTTTCCTGGGCACTTGATTCGGCTTTAACGCTCTTCACCGCAACGCCTTGGTGGGCGCTGGTTCCTATTTTTTGCTTCTTTTGCTATCGGGTTGCCCGCTCTGCTTCCGTGGCGCTCCTTGTCGCAGTAATTATGGCATTTTTTCTTTTCACCGATCATTACGGCTATGCGATGCAAACGCTGGCCATTATTTTTGTGTGTACTCTGATTTGCGTCGCGCTCGGAGTACCTATCGGTATTTTGATGTCGAAAAGTGACACCACGCAGCGAGTGGTGACGCCGATCTTGGATATGTTGCAGACACTGCCTACCTTCGTGTATCTAATTCCGTTGATTTTTCTTTTCAAGATAACCGAACCCAAGCTATACGGGATGGCCATCATTCTTTATGCCATCGTGCCGGTTATTCGTTTGACGAATCTCGGCATTCGGTTGGTTGACCAATCGGTCATTGAGGCCGCGAATGCTTACGGGATGGAAAGCCGTCAGCGCCTGATTGGTGTCGAGATACCGTTGGCGTTGCCAAACATTATGGCGGGCGTCAACCAAACGATCATGATGTCATTGGCGATGGTGGTGATTGCTTCACTGGTTTCGGCCCCCGGATTGGGCACCCTCGTTCTCGACGGGATCAACAATCTGCGTTTAGGGGTGGGTTTCGTGGCCGGTTTTGCGATTGTTTTATTGGCCATCCTTCTGGACCGGGTGTCTAAGGCAGCGCTTGATCGAATCAATGCAGCACAGGCAGAAATGAAATGAGTGTGCAACCGACCCAACTGAAATCACGACGCAAAGACGCAACCGATCGTACTGTTAAAATATCGGTAAAAAATTTGTATAAGATTTTTGGGGATGCGCCTGAAACGATGGTCGACTTGGTTCGATCGGGCGTCAGTAAGACAGAACTACTGGAAAAGCATCAGCACGTACTCGGCTTGAACGACATCAATATCGATATGATGGACGGAGAAATCACGGTCATTATGGGATTGTCAGGCTCGGGTAAATCGACGCTGATCCGGCATTTAAATCGTTTAATTGAGCCCACTGCAGGTGAGGTGATTTTAGACGGTGAGGACGTGTTGCAGTTGCCAGAGGCTGAGTTACTCGAGGTGCGGCGTAAACGGATGTCGATGGTTTTTCAGAAGTTCGCACTTTTCCCGCATCGTACAGTGTCTGAAAACGCCTCATTGGCGCTCGAAGTGCGTGGTGATGATCTGAGCGAGCAGCAAGCTGAGGCAAAGCATTGGCTAGAGCGTTTGGGCCTCAGTGGTTTTGAGGACTCGTATCCGCATCAACTCTCAGGTGGAATGCAACAACGGGTCGGTATTGCCCGTGCGCTTTGTGCGCACAGTGAGGTGATGTTGCTCGATGAGGCATTCAGTGCGCTCGACCCAATTATTCGCTCGCAGATGCAGGACTTGCTTCTCGAATTGCAGCGCGAGTTGCATAAAACCATTGTCTTCATCACCCATGATTTGGATGAGGCATTAAAGCTCGCGGATCATCTAGTGATCTTGAAAGACGGCTATGCCATTCAGCAAGGTGAGCCGCAAGACATCTTATTAAACCCCTGTGATCCGTACATAGAGCAGTTTGTCTCTGATATCAATCGCGCACGCGTACTTCGCGTACGCTCCGTTATGAAGCCGCTAAAAGACACCATACCTCCAGGGGCAATTTCAGTGGATCCTGATTCGAATCTGGAGCAGGTGATTGAGTCTGTAGACGGGGACACGTCCAAGCATTTTGTGGTAGAACAAGACGGCGAAAAGTTAGGCATGTTATCGATGCATGAGATCATGATCGCGATGGTGCCGCGCCGCGCATCAGAGGAGCTTCTTGACGCATAACGGTGGTCGCGATCAGCTGCTGAAGTGATCGCCGATCTCTAAGCTGGTCACGCCCGGTCCAATATCACGGACAATTCCAGCGCCTTCATGCCCAAGGATTGGTGGAAAAATCCCTTCGGGATCGGCTCCCGACTTCTTAAATTCGTCCGTTTGGAAAATACCGGTTGCCATAATTTCAATGAGGAATTCGCCGGCACGCGGTCCCTCTAGATCAACTTCACATGCCTCAAGCGGTTTTCCGACTTCAAATGCGACAGCTGCACGAGTTTTCATAGACCACCTCATCCCTGTTGGTGACTAAAATCTAATACAATCACGATCGCACAACGTACCATTTGCGGCACGAGTTTGCGAAAATGGGCTACTTAGAACGACTTGTTATTTGCAGCGGTCGGTAACTTGTTTTATTCACCTTTTTGAATTTGTTCACGAAGACTGACTTTTCGAATTTTACCGGTTGAGGTGATGGGAATCGTCTGCAAGGTGAATTTTTTTGGGACCTTAAATTTGGCAAGCCTTTCAGTACACCAGTTTCGTAACTCGTCTGGCGTCACGATTTGACCCGGGTGCGGTTCAACGAACGCATGCGGTACCTCACCCCAACGTTCGTCACTGACCGCAATAACAGCCGCCAATCGAATGCCGGGGTGCTGATAAAGAACATCCTCAACCTCGATGGACGGGATATTTTCACCGCCTGAGATGATTATATCTTTAGCCCGATCTTTGAGTTGCAAGTATCCGTCGGGATGCACCACGGCAAGATCGCCTGAATGGAACCATCCATTCTGAAATGCTTTCTGCGTAGCGTCTGGATTCCGAAAGTATCCTTTCATCACGATATTGCCACTGAACATCACCTCACCCAGACTTTCTCCATCATGGGGAACTGGTTCGAGTGTGGTTGGATCGAGCACAGCAAGACGTTCCAGTGCATGGTATCGAACGCCCTGTCGGGCAGTCCGTTCAACCCGCGATTCGACATCCAACACATCCCAATCGGGATTCCATTCGTTCACCACGGCAGGCCCATAAGTTTCGGTGAGACCGTATAAGTGGACTAAATGAAACCCTCTTTGTTGCATGGCTTTCAAAATAGGTGCGGGGGGCGGTGCGGCGGCTGTACAGAAGGTGACGGGATGTTGCCATTGTTGCGTCGGTGAAGGCGCAGTCTCAGTTAAGATCCGCATCACGGCCGGGGCTCCGCAAAGATGGGTGACGCGCTCGTTCTTGATGGCTTGGAAGATCGCTTGGGCACGCACCTGTCTCAAGCATACGTGCGCGCCTGCAATTAAAGACAAACTCCACGGGAAACCCCACCCGTTACAATGGAACATCGGAAGGGTCCATAAGTACACATCGAATTGACGCATTCCCAGTGTCAAGATATTGCCTTGAGCCAGTAGGTATGCACCGCGATGATGCGAAACTACACCCTTGGGGTTGCCGGTGGTCCCAGACGAATAGTTGAGCGAGATTGCATCCCACTCCGACTCGGGTGAATACCAGGGCGTATCCGGACGTCCAAGACCCAATAAGGCTTCATACTCACATTCTGATTCAGCATCCCTCTGGATTTCTGGATCACGATAGATCACCACTGCCGGCGGGTTGTCCAAAAGGCTCAAGGCAGCGGATGCAAGTTTCGAAAACTCAGAATCAACAAACAGTAACTTAGACAACGCATGCTCGAGTTGAAATGCAATCGCAGCCGCATCAAGGCGCGTATTAATTGAGTGAATGACCGCCCCGGTCATGGGGATTCCATAGTGACACTCAAGCATCGGTGGCGTATTGGCGAGGAGTACCGAAACGGTCTCGCCAGTGTTTATACCGAAGCGCGTTTGCAATGCATCGGATAGGCAGCACGCGCGCTGATAAAACTGCCGATATGTATAGCGCGTATCGCCGTGACAGATCGCTATCCGATCCGGATACAGTTGTGCGGATCGCTCGAGAAACCGAAGTGGTGTGAGTGGTTGATAGTTAGCTGCGTTGGCGTCGAGACCCTCGTTATACGGGTTCACGGCAAGCGCCTCATGACCGCCACTGCGGTGCGCGCTTCTCTAGAAAGGCGCTGATGCCCTCGCGCGCGTCATCGGCCAGTAAATTGGTGACCATAACCTCAGATGCATAGTGATAGGCTGCGTCAGCTTTCATTGTTTGCTGTTCATAAAACGCTTGTTTACCCACCGTAAGGGTATCCTTTGCTTTATTGGCAATTTTGCCAGCCACCTCGTCGACGGTCGTTGGTAAGTCGGATTCGGTAACACACCGGTTGATCAAACCGATGGCTTGCGCATCGGACGCAGAGACCATGTCGCCGACTAATAACATCTCCATCGCATGTTTGGTGGCGATATTCCGAGATAGTGCAACCATCGGTGTCGAACAAAACAAACCAATATGCACCCCAGGCGTACTGAAGCGAGCGATTTCAGATGCATACGCCAAATCACAGGACGCCACCAGTTGGCAGCCGGCTGCAGTTGCCACGCCATTTACCTGCGCAATGACCGGTTTGGGTGCATTGACGATGGCTAGCATGGTTTGCGCGCAGAGCGCCATCAATGATTTGAAGAATAAAACCCCGTGGTCGGGATCCTCTCGATGTGTATTAATTTCACGCAAGTCGTGACCGGCACAGAAGGCCGGGCCGTTCGCTTTGATGATGACCACCCGAACCGCCGGATCATTTGATACCGATTCTATGTTTTCGAGTAGTGTTTCAAGCATCAACTTCGAGAGCGCATTGCGGTTGGCTTCAGAGTTGAAAGTGAGGGTACACACACCATTATTGGCGTTGTCGCGAAGAATGAGGTCGTTCATGAGGAGGCCCTCTCGGGTTGTATGTCCACTGTCAGCGAATCTGACACTGAATTTGCAATGAAGCAGTACCGATGCGCTCGCTCATGCATTGTGACTAACATGTCTTCAGTGCACTCAAAACCGGCATCGAATGTTACGATTGGGGCCAGATCGATTCTCACAACGGCCATCTGTCCGGTGGAATTTTTTCCAAGATGTGCGGTTGCGTGATCAGAATATTGGCTAATGATCCATTTAGCTTTTTTCGCCAGGGCCAGGAATGTCATCATATGGCAGGAGGCCATCGCGGCAGCTAACGCCTGCTCAGGATTGGTTGCCGATTCACTGCCGCCCCAGTCAGGTGCCGCATCAGACTCAACCTGCTGAGCACTCGAGAAGGTGATGGTATGACGATTTGGGAATTCTGCGTCGGCGGCATACGTCCACATCAAGTCAATCGATAATTCAGCCATGGGGTGTCTCCTTTTGAACCGTTGCCGCTCCGCTCGCGAGGCTTTTCCTCGAATCATAAAACGGCACGGGAACAATCTCAGCGGCAAGTTCACCTTGAGACGTTTCGACGGTTACTCGGGTGCCGACGGTTGCCTGCGCAGTCTCCACCAGCGCCAGCGCAATATTTTTTTCAAGTCGCGGTGAGTAGACAGCAGAGGTCACTTTTCCAATTGGCTCACGTTCTGAGTACACAGGCCAGAATGTTGTATTGGGTTGCGTCAGTGGGCTCCCGTAGATTTCGAGCCCTACTTGTAGCCGCTGAACTCCGGATGCTTGGATCCGTTTTAGTGCTGACTTTCCAATGAAATCGGTTTCCATTTCGAGATCGACCAACCGTCCAAGATTCACCTCAAATGGATTGGTTTCGAAGTCGGCGTCAGCATGATAAGACAACATACCTCCCTCGATGCGTCGGATAGTTGACGTATGGCCTGGTTTCAATCCAAATGGCCGGCCTGCTACCATAATTTTTTCCCACAAAGTATCACCGTAAGTGCTGTCACGAAGAAACAATTCATAACCCAACTCGCTCGACCACCCGGTTCGCGAGATGATGAGTGGGATGCCATCGAGCTCGTACTCTCGGAACCAATAGTATTTCAGGTTCGATATGTCCGACCCGAACAGTGCTTCCATGATTTTGCCCGATTCAGGTCCTTGCAATTGCAACGGTGATACATCAGGCTCCAAAATTTGCACATCCATCTGGGCAAACACGGCGATCCCGCTGGCCCACAACAAAATGTCGCTATCCGAAAGCGAGAGCCAGAAGTGATCTTCTGCGAGTTTTAGCAGGACCGGATCGTTAAGAATCCCGCCAGTCTCATTAGTCAGCAAAACGTATTTGGCCTGGCCGACCTGCATTCCGGACAGGTTTCGACCGGTGAGCATCTGGACAAAACGAGCAGCGTCCGGTCCTGAAATTTCGACTTGCCTTTCTACCGCGACATCGCAGAGAATTGCCGTATTCACCAAACTCCAAAAATTATCTTCAGGGCTTCCAAAATCGCGTGGAATATACATATGGTTGTAAACAGAGAACTGTTTTGCACCCCACCTCACCGTCGCGTCGAAATAGGGTGACTTGCGAATTTGGGTGCCGAACCCAAATTGTTCGGATGCTACTGATGGGGTGTCGATGGAGTGATCATTTTGCATAGTATGTCATCTTTTATAATATGTTATCCGACTACATTTTGGATAAACTTACGAGAGATACCGAACGTTTGCAAATCGGGCATTTAGGTTTTGAAGCGCTGTTTTGGGGTCCGTTGATTCCGGTCCTCACGAAATCGCTTTGGCTTGGCGCGGTTGCTACGAAATGATCGGTAGCTCGGATTCGAAGGCGAACAACGTTCAAGGGAATGGCGAGTTCACACGCCCCCAAAGTTCAACGTCGGAATTACGAACACAGTAACGTAATTTGACCATTTAAATGCAGAGAGCTGTGTCCCAATGTGGTTTGGCTGGCGGAGGCCCTGCTGTTTTCTCGTAGCGACGATCCGAAGCGCTCGAGAATTGCTTTGGTGTGCGCGACGTTGTGTTGGGGTCGAGGAAATGACACTCAATTTTGATGACGGGGAGTCAAACATAAATTGTCGAAACAGATAAAAAAGGCGATGCAGAACTGGTCGATTGAGGTCAGTCCCTCGAGCAATAAAAAAATTAATGACTTCAGGGAGGTCCTGCCTGTCGGGACGACCGTTAATGTCACCGAAATCCCTGGGTCAGATCCTGAACGGATTTTG
>CEOK01050567.1_pt1 | contig 10430 bp, 5 predicted proteins | sample 427001 | NCBI WGS metagenome assembly CEOK01 (sample SAMEA2591108, study PRJEB7988) | marine metagenome | isolation source: saline water (ENVO:00002010), including | reverse complement strand
GTGATGCCTAGTAAGACTTACAGTGCAATGATGGCAGGGCAGGCAATTTTGGCGGTAGCTCCTGAAAATTCAGATTTAGTGGATTTAATAAAAGCGGCAAACTGTGGTTGGTGGGTCGTCCCAGGAGATGTTGAGGGATTTCAAGAGTGTCTTCTCGTAATTCAATCGGATAAGGATCTGCTGTTAGAAAAAAGACAGAATGCCTTTCGTGTAGCCCATGAACAATTTGGTCAAGGCTCTTTAGCGAAGCAATGGGTTGAGGTGTTTGAGTCTTTGCAAAGTTGAGGAAGAATGTTAAGGGTATTTGCGTGAATCGTTTACTATCAGGATTCGTATGGCTATTTTTAGTACTGCCGTTTATCCCTACAATTAATTTAGTAGGATTAGGGTTTTGGGATTCAGGAAATTCTAAGGTCATTGTATTAAAGGAGCTAGAATCAATTATTGTAGAAAAACCAATTGAAAGCCCCAAACTCGAGAAAGCAGTCGCTGATTTTAATGCTTTATGGGCTACCAGAGTAGGGTGTTTACTTGAAGTGGAGCAGACAAAATTTAGGAATGAAAAAGGAATCTATCTAAGACAAAGCAATCGCTTAAAGTCTCAAAAAGTAGGCTCGTTTTTAATCCGAGAAAAGAATGGTGGTGTTCTTGTAGACGCTTGTCATGAGGAAGGTTTGGCGAATGCCTTATATTATATTGCACACGATTTACTGGGTGCCCGATGGTATTGGCCGACAACACTAGGGTTTGAATGGATAGGGGAAGTACCTGAAAAGTGGAGATTAAAGCGTAGCACAATTGAACCCAGTTTTACCATGAGAGATTTATACCCATCTGATACAGAGTTTGGAATAAGGAATCGCTTATCTAGAGGATACTCGTTTAATCATAATTTAGCTAAAATTTTTAAGCCGATTTACCAAACTATAGCACCTGATATTTTTGCACACTTAGGGAATAGAAAAATTAGATCTAAAGGAAGTACGATTTCCGATCCGCAACCCAATTTTACGAATGAGGGTGCAGTACATTTGGCCTCGCTAGCAGCTATTGACTATTTTAGAAAGAATCCTTCAGCAAAAAGTTTTTCCCTATCGCCTAATGATAATATTTTATACGATACGACTGAGGCTACTGAACACGCGGTATCGCCGTTAGCTTATTTTAGGAAGCGACCAAACTATACGGATATGACATTCCAGTTTGCAAATCAAGTCGCCCACAAGGTCTTTAATGAAGCAGGCTTATGGAAAACAGATCAGGGAGAGAATCGCTATTTGGGCATGCTTGCTTATTATTGGGCTGAACAATCTCCTAGTATACCTTTGCACCCTAGAATTTTGCCGATTTTAACCTCAGATCGGGCACAATGGCACGACCCTATCTATCGGAATGAAGATCGAGCTTTAATTAAACGATGGGGAGAAACTGAGGCAGAAAAAATAGGGGCATGGGATTATTATTTTGGAGCACCTTATCCATATCCTAGGCAAATGACGCAATGGATCGCAGAAAGTTTGCCTTATTTACAGGAAAATCGTGTTGATATCTTCTTTTCTCAATTACCATCAATGTGGGGATTGGATGGGCCTAAAGCATGGCTTGCGACTCAATTACTTTGGAATGTAGATCATGATGTCGACTTTTTGTTGAATGAATTTTACAATGAATTTTTTGGTGATGCCTCTCAAGCAATCAGAGCGTTCTATGAGAAAGCCGAATCCCATAGAAATAAAAACGAAGGAGCAGCAAATTGGATAAAGTTTTATTTGGATGAATCAGGTATCGAGTTATTTTCAAAATCCGTCCTTGAAGAAATGCGATCTTACATTGAAGATGCGATAAGTTTAGTTGATTCGTCTAGCCGCTACTATCAAAGATTAGCCATTGTGTCGGAGGCATTTGAATTGACGGAAGTCTATCATGATTATCACTCTGCACGACTTGATTTATTATCTTATATAGCCGATAAAGAAGCAACAGGGGGCATTGAAAAAGTAAGAAATTTAGAGTTAAAGAGGGAGCAATATCTAAAGAGAACTGAAGAACTCATTAATAACCCTCTGCATAAACATTTTAATTATTTTTTGAAGTTAGGGCAGACTGATCCTATTCCGTGCGGCATGGTTTCTATACTTAGAGAACAAGATACAATAGAAGAGGTCTTTAAAAAACAGTACGAGAAAGAGCTATCAATTGCCAACGATTGGATAAATGCATCTCAATTATTCGAAACTCGCATTGGAAATCCTCTGCTAAAGGCTTCTTTCGAGAATGCCAAGGAAAGAGATTTCCTCGGACCCAAAATTCCAGAGATTAACTATTGGCAGGTGGATTTTCGTCCAGCTGAAGCTTTTACGATTGAGCCATTTTCTCTAATGGAAGATCAAGCTAAAGGACTACGTATCACGAATGCAGATGCCTTTCAGCTCTATACCTTATCACTTTTAGCACCTCAAAGAGACTATATGTTAACGGCAAAAATTAGATCTAAAATCAGTCCAGATTGTCGTGCACAATTACGATTGGATTGGGTGAATGAAGCTGGAATTAAATTTGAATCTCTTAGAATAATTCAGCTACCGAATGGTGAGTCAAATGGGCTTCTTCAATTAGAGATTCCTTTAATTGCACCCGAAGTGGCAGAGAAAGCAAAGATCAGTTTGCTCGTTCAGAGACAGGGAGAAGGTGACTTCATTGAAATACAAGAAATCAACTTTCTTCAAGGATTCCGATGAACCCAATAAATAGCTTTTGCTTAAGGAAGCTGAGTTGCACCCATTAGGAAGCGGTCACATTCACGTGCAACAGCCCGGCCTTCATTAATTGCCCAAACGATTAAGGACTGTCCTCTACGAACATCACCCGCAGCAAATACTTTATCCACAGAAGTTTTAAATTCTCCGTATTCAGCTTTGATATTTGAACGAGGGTCTTGATCGAGTCCAAGCTCTTCAACAATGGTATTCTCGGGTCCAAGAAAACCCATGGCTAAAAGAACTAAATCCGCTTTAAGTACGCGTTCGCTTCCTTCAACTTTCTTAGGCATGAATCGTCCGTTTTCACTGACCCATTCGATGTCATGTACATGAACAGCTGTTACATTACCATTTTCATCACCTTCAAATTTACTCGCACTGACAAGATACTGCCTTGGATCTTCGCCTTGAACAGCAGCAGCTTCTTCTTGACCATAGTCCATTTTGTAGACTTTTGGCCATTCGGGCCATGGGTTGTTTGCCGCTCTCTCTTCGGGAGGCTTTGGCATGATTTCTAATTGGCTGACTTGCTCGCATCCGTGTCGGAGTGAAGTTCCTACGCAATCAGTCCCGGTATCACCTCCGCCAATAATGACGACGTGTTTACCTTTAGCTAATTCAGAAAATTGTTCTGCTTTACCTTCTTTGATGTCCCAAATTTCTTTTGTATTAGGACCGAGGAATTCCATAGCATAGCGAATATTTTTAAGTTCTCTACCTTCAATTGGCAGGTCTCTTGGTTTAGTCGCACCGCAACAAAGAATCACTGAGTCATAATCATTAAGAAGATCTTTGGATGAAATACCTTTTCCGATCTCTACGCTACATTTGAAGGTGATGCCTTCGTCTTCCATTAAATGAACACGACGCATTACCGTATCTTTTTCTAGCTTCATATTGGGGATGCCGTACATAAGTAATCCACCAGGTCGATCAGCACGTTCATAAACCGTTACAAGGTGACCTGCCTTATTGAGTTGGTCGGCAGCAGCGAGTCCAGCAGGGCCTGAGCCTACAACAGCTACTTTTTTGCCAGTACGATTTGTAGGAATGTTCGGAGTGACCCATCCAGATTCCCATGCCTTATCGATAATCGAACATTCGATATTTTTAATGGTTACTGGTGGTTCAATAATACCAAGTACACAAGAGCCTTCACAAGGTGCAGGGCAGACTCGTCCAGTAAATTCAGGAAAATTATTTGTTTTGCTAAGTCGTAAATAAGCTTCTTCCCATCGGCCTTTGTAAACCAAGTCATTAAATTCAGGAATTAGATTATTAATAGGGCAGCCACTCGCCATATTGCTCAAGGTCATGCCTGTGTGGCAATAAGGAGTCCCGCAGTCCATACAACGTGATCCTTGTTCTTGAATCTTTTCGATTTCAAAATGCTTATGAATCTCATTCCAGTCTTTAAGTCGCTCTTTAGGTGTGCGATTTGGAATGGTCTTTCTGTTGACTTCTAAAAATCCTGTTGGTTTTCCCATAATATTATCTCCTTTAAAAAAATTAGTGACCTGCTTTGACGTTTTCTTCAAATGCTGCGAGAATCGCATCATCCCCTTTGAGTCCTCGTTCTTTGGCACGTTCTTGTGCTTCTAAAACTCGTTCATAATCCTGCGGCATAATCTTCATGAATTTAGCCGACGCAGATTCCCAATTATCGAGTATCGATTGTCCGCGTTTTGAACCGGAGAGTGCTACATGTTTTTCAATGCGTGATTTAACGGAATTGATTTCTTCGTCTCCACATTCAATTAACTGATAAACATTGACCATTGCAGGATTAAGTGAATGACGAACTAGCTCGTCTTTTTCATCATAGAAATAGGCAACACCGCCAGACATACCAGCAGCAACATTTCTTCCAGTTGAACCAAGATTGATAACAAGACCGCCAGTCATGTACTCTAATCCGTGATCGCCAATGCCTTCAACGACAGCTTTCACTCCAGAATTTCTTACACAGAAGCGTTCACCTGCCATACCTGCAATAAATGCTTCGCCATTAGTAGCTCCGTAGAAACAAACATTACCAGTGATGATATTCTCATGAGCGACAAAAGGTGATTCATCATCAGGGCGAACAATGATTTTTCCTCCCGATAGACCCTTGCCCAAGTAGTCATTTGTATCACCAATGACCGTAAAGGTCATGCCTTTAGGACAGAAAGCTCCTAAGCTTTGACCAGCAGAGCCAGTGAGATTGATTTTAATTGTATCCTCTGGCAATGCTTCGAGTCCGTATTTGCGACTCACTTCTGCACCCGTCATTGTACCAACTACACGATCGGTATTGATCACAGGTAAATTGATTTCAACGGGTGTTCCGTCTTCAAGTGCTGGTTTGGCTAAATCTAAAATTTTAGTCACATCGAGACATTTGTCGAGAAGGTGGTCTTGTTTCATTTGGCAATATGTGCCAACTTCAGGACTTACGTCAGGGCGATAAAGAATCTTACTGTAATCGAGTCCTTTAGCTTTCCAATGGTCAATCGCATTACGAAGTTCTAGTTTATCAACATTTCCGACCATTTCATTAATCGAGCGGTAACCGAGTTTCGCCATGATTTCTCGTACCTCTTCTGCGACATAATTCATAAAGTGAACAACCGCATCAGCGCCACCCATGAATTTCTTTCTCAATTCAGGATTTTGAGTAGCGACCCCAACAGGGCAAGTATTCAAGTGGCAAACACGCATCATCAAACAACCAAGTGTGACGAGAGGTGCAGTCGCAAATCCAAATTCTTCTGCACCTAATAGACAGGCGATGGCAACATCACGACCTGTTTTCAATTGGCCGTCCGTTTCAACAACCACACGAGAGCGAAGATCATTCAAAAGTAATGTTTGATTTGTTTCCGCTACACCAAGTTCCCATGGTGCACCCGCGTGCTGAATGGAAGAACGTGGTGAGGCACCTGTACCGCCATCGTAGCCAGAGACTAGGATGACATCCGCTTTTGCTTTGGCAACACCAGCAGCAATCGTTCCAACGCCTACTTCAGATACTAGTTTAACATTGATGCGTGCGTGATGGTTTGAATTCTTGAGATCATGAATCAACTCAGCCAAATCTTCGATTGAATAAATATCGTGATGAGGAGGAGGGGAGATCAATCCAACACCTGGAGTGGTGCCTCGTGTTTTTGCAATTTGAGGTAAGACCTTATGTCCAGGTAGCTCACCGCCTTCACCTGGCTTAGCTCCTTGAACAATCTTGATTTGGATTTCATCTGAATTAGCCAAGTAATAACTAGTCACACCGAAACGACCTGAAGCCACTTGCTTGATCGCAGAACGGCGGCTATCGCCATTTTCGTCTGGAGTGAAACGCTCAATTTCTTCTCCACCTTCACCTGTATTGGATTTTCCGCCAATACGATTCATTGCGATAGCGAGTGTTTCATGCGCTTCTTTTGAGATCGACCCATAAGACATCGCTCCTGTTTTGAAGCGTTTTACAATCGCTTCAGCTGGTTCCACTTCTTCAATTGGAATCGATTTAGATCCATCAAATTTAAATTCCATCAACCCTCTTAGCGTATAGAGCTCTTTAGATTGGTTGTTAATGACTTCAGAATATTCCTTATAGATTGCGTAGTCTCCAAGGCGAGTCGCTTTCTGTAATTTATGAATCGTTACTGGGTTGAGAAGATGCTTCTCTCCACCAGAACGCCATTGATAAATTCCCCCTGGGTCTAGTGCTTCATTTCGGTTATCGTCTCTTTTTGCATAGGCTTTCAAGTGACGTGTTTTGATATCTTTGGAAATTCCATCAAGTCCAATCCCTTCAACACGAGATGCTGTCTTAGTGAAATAGGTATCAACTAAACTCTGGTTGAGCCCGATCGCTTCAAAGATCTGTGCACCTCGGTAGGAAGCAATAGTTGAGATGCCCATTTTAGACATGGTTTTAATAACGCCATTTAGGTTTGCTTTGAGGAAATTATAGCAAGCAGTATCAGCATCCATATCTAGGTCACCTTTAGCGATCGCATATCGAACGGATTCGAGTGCAAGATAGGGGTTAATGACATCAGCACCGTAACCAATCAGCAAGGCGTAGTGGTGCACCTCTCTCGGTTCTGCGGATTCAACAATTAGCGATACCTTGGTGCGAGTTCCTTGACGGATGAGATGGTGGTGTAATCCAGATACTGCAAGCAGTGTCGGGATCGGTGCTTTGCTTGGCGAAACATCACGATCGGAAAGAACTAATAAATTGTCACCATTTTCAATAGCTTTATCGGCTGATGCGAATAAATTATTGAGTGCATTCTTGAGCGACTCTTCATCGATTGCGTCAGAATCGGATACAGAAAATGTAATTGGTAGTGAATTGACTTGGAATCCACTTTCTTTAACGGCTTTGATTTGAGCTAGCTGAGCACTGTCTATTAATGGAGACTCGAGCTTGATCATTCGACAAGAGTCTGCATTAGGATTCGTTAAGTCGCCCTCTGAGCCTAAGAAAGAAATACTTGCAGTAACTAATTCTTCTCGGATTGGGTCAATCGGAGGATTGGTCACTTGTGCGAAAAGTTGTTTGAAATAATTATAGATCAGCTGTGGCTGATCAGAAAGAACGGCTAGCGGGGCATCGTTACCCATAGATCCGAGTGGCTGTTTGCCAGTTTTCGCACTTGGAGAAACTAGAAAGCGGATATCTTCAAAAGTGAATCCAAAGGCTTTCTGTCTATCTTCAATGTTTTCATAGTCGTCCTCAAATTCTGAGGTAGCAGCAGGAAGATCACTTAGATTGATGCGATTTTCTTTGAGCCATTCTCCATAGGGCTCTTCTTTAGCAATCGCTTCTTTTAATTCTGAATCATTGATAATTCGACCTTCTTCCATGTCGATTAAGAACATTCTTCCTGGCTCTAATCGACCTTTTTTAATTACTGTTTTAGGGTCGATATTTCCAACAACACCTACTTCAGAGGCTAGAATAACTTTATCGTCAGAAGTGACATAATAGCGAGAAGGTCTTAATCCGTTTCGGTCCAAAGTTGCGCCGACTTGAATACCATCGGAGATTGCCATAGACGCAGGGCCGTCCCATGGTTCCATTAAGCATGCATGATATTCGTAGAAGTCCCGCTTGTAATCAGGCATGTTTTTGTGGCGTTCCCATGGTTCAGGTACCATCATCATCATAGCTTGTGCAAGGCTACGTCCTGATAACACCAAAAATTCTAGGCAGTTATCAAATTTCTGAGAATCAGATCCATCTTCACGAATAATCGGTAAAATTTTCTTTAAGTCTTCACCAAAGACGTCACCGGCTAATTGCATTTGACGAGCGTAGAGCCAATTTTCGTTTCCTCTTACGGTATTGATTTCGCCATTGTGGCAAATGTATCGAAAGGGTTGTGCTCGTGGCCAACTTGGAAATGTATTGGTCGAAAATCTAGAGTGAGTAAGTGCTAGGGCTGATTCCATGGACTCATGAGAGAGATCAGGGAAATAATGCTCTAGTTGCCCTGTCGTGAGCATACCCTTGTAGGTCATTGTTCTACTGGACAAAGAACTGATATAAAAATCGGAGTCATCGGCATTTTCCGCGTAGCGTAATTTATAAGTACTTAATCGGCGAATAATGTAGAGCTTTCTTTCAAAAGCGAGGCCACGTTCTACTGATTCATTACGCTGAATGAAAAATTGACGCATGACAGGCTCACATTCAGAAGATGCTTTCCCGAGAATTTCACTTCTTACAGGTACATCGCGCCAGCCCAAAAGCTTCATGCCTTCTTCTTCAACTATTGAACTTACAGTCGCTTCTTCTTTTTTGCGAGTTGCGTCATCTTGGGATAAATAAACAAAGCCCACGCCGTAATCACCTTCTTCAGGAACTTCAAAACCACATTCACTTGGACATACTTTTTTGAAAAATGAGTGTGGCAATTGGATAAATAGACCAGCACCATCTCCAGTAATTGGATCACAGCCACATCCGCCTCGGTGATCAAGATTCACACAAATGGCGAGAGCGTCTTGAATAATGCTATGGGACTTGCGTCCTTTCATATCAACAATGAGTCCTATTCCACAATTTTCATGTTCAAATTGAGGGTCATAAAGCCCTTGTTTTTTTGGTCTACTGTATCTATTTGGCATCGATTGTAATCTAAATGTGCGTGTGAGTTACTATTAGTTCTTTATATAATCAAATTTATTGAAGAATCAAAAGAGTTTGAAATTTAATTTAAAGAAAATGAATGTCTATGAGAAAATGAGTGATAAATTAAAAAATAAGTTAAAAAAACCGAGTAAAGACTCGGTTTAAAGGGATCAATATGAGTCAAAGTTAAAAAAATCGGATAGTTTTGGTTCGCATCGCTTCATGTTCTTCGTCAGTACACGGAGCATCAATCGGTGCATCCGGGATTTCATTATTGGTTTTGACTAGCGCATTGCTGAGAAGATAGTTCTCAACTTCCTCACCACTGACATCAGCAAGCATTACACCATCTATCTCAACACAAGGTGAAAGTGCTTGTCCTGATTTTTCTACCATTTCTGCATATTGATCTGGTTGGTTGATAATATCCCTATCTTCGTAGCTTAAATTATATTTTTTCATTATAGCACGAACGCCCATGCTCCATCCGCAAGTTGGTTTTAAATATGCAATAACTTTCATAACCGCTAGTGTGCAAAATATTTATATTTTGTCAACTGGGTGAACCGTTCTAATTTTAATTTTTATTTTTTGGAATGGCAGTGATGATTTTCCATTCTTTTTTAGGATTTCGCCCAATGCTGAATTTAGACCTAAGCTGGCCTTCATCTGCGTATTCAACAAGCATTCGTAATTTCGGAGCCAAGCTTGCCTTATATTCAATCCCTTCATGTTCGTAGGCAATAGATTCTTCTGGGGCACCTGAAAGTTCTTGAAAACTTATAGATTGTATAGGGAGGCCAATCTCAAAGCTCAATGCAGTTTCTAGAATAGCTAAATCTGTTTCTTCTAGGCCTCCTGTGGCATACAAGCTAAGCATCGCATCCATATCTTCATCGGAATTAGCTTTTGCGAAACGTTCTGAAAATTGACTTAGGCTCTTTTGGTAAATAAAAGTATCAGAGCAAGCTGACAGCAATATACATAAAATGACTAATAGCCCAACGTGTCGTTTCATTTTCTTCGCTATCTATTTAGTCGGGATTCAATCAAAGCTTTCGGAGCTAGGCTGAATATTTTTAGAATCTTTAATTCCAGTAGCAATAATGTCTATGTAGCCAATATTTTCAATGCCTAAACTTTCATGAAGTGCTTCTCTGATATCACTTTGCAGAGATTCCTCAATGCTTTTCAAATGGCTACCACTCTCAATTCGTAAACGAATCTGTATATTGAGTTTTTTTCGTTTAGAAACAATTTTGGTTCTTAACTGGGAAATATGCCTCTCTTTTTTGCAAATAGACTGCACTAAATCAGAAATAGCACCGCTGTTAACTTGTACGATTCCTTTTTCTGTTTTATAAGCTATGAGCCGTGGGCTTTTGAACAAAGAAGTGAACCAATTCAAAACAATGAGCAGTATAATAAATGCGCAGACCCCTAAGATTAAATAGGCTACTAACGCATTTGTAATGCCTATTTCTTTTAATAAATTTAAAAGTGTATCGATCAAGGTCATAGCATTAAATCCACTTGAATAG
>CEOK01119078.1_pt1 | contig 10431 bp, 8 predicted proteins | sample 427001 | NCBI WGS metagenome assembly CEOK01 (sample SAMEA2591108, study PRJEB7988) | marine metagenome | isolation source: saline water (ENVO:00002010), including | reverse complement strand
CTTTTTCAACACTAGAAACTATTTTATTACCATGGTCACAACTTGAGGAAATTAAATCCTTATTTTTCGGAATAAAATGATAGCTATGAACAAAATAAAAAGATTGTTCGTTTTTTATTTTTTTAAAAAGAACTGAGTCATCTTTAAATTTAACATTATTCCATCCCATATGGGGTATCTTTACACCTTTAGAATTATTAATTTTGATAACCTTGCCTTCAATCCAGTTTAATCCGTCTATTTTTTCACCTTCATCACTATTTGTTGATAATAATTGCATACCTAAGCAAATACCTAAAAAGGGTTTTTGTTTTTTTAAAACTTCTATATTTAAACTTTCAATAAGATTTCTTTTTTGTAAACCTTTAACACCTTCGTAATAACTACCAACACCTGGAAGAATTAAATGAGAACAATTTTCAATTTTTTTAATCTCTGAGGTAACACATACAGAGGTCTCTAAATCTCTTACAGCATTATAAATAGAGGCTAAATTACCCAATCCATAATCAATTATACAAATATTTTTCATATCAATTATAAAAGTTTTCTAACAAACTTTAATATCACTCGATCTGGCATTTTGCTTCTATCAAAAACATTTAGAGTTTGATCAGTTTTTAATCTAGGAAGTCTAGGATAGCTAAATTGAATATGTTTATATTTTTTTTCTAAAAATTTTAAAAGAATTTCTTGTGAGGCTTTAGAGCAAGAATATTCACATAAATCTTTTGTTATTTTATTTACAGCTATACTAGAAGGCAAAAAAATTTTTTTCAAAATTTTTTTATCAAGTTCATTAAAAATTTTTAAAAAACCATTTAAATAATAATCATTAAATTTTTCAAGTTTGTTTAAGTCGAACTCATAATTTTTTCCTGAAAAAATTTTTGGTGTTGCAAAATAATATAAATGGGTAGGTTTAAATTTAAGAATTTTTTTTTTTACTTCATTTTTAATTTTTTTTTCAACATTGTAATTGAAAGCATGTATGTTCTTGATATTTTCACTTCTGATTTTTTTGGCATCTTGAGATCCTTTATTATAAGAAAATAGGATACTCGCAGATCCACATTTTAAAATTCTAACGGTAGTTTCACCTAAACCTTTTGAGCCACCTATAACTAAAGCTCTTTGTTTTGAAAACTCATTTGATTTAATTTTTAATTTCTTTTTATCTATAGAGTATATTATTTTTTTAGGCCTTAATAAGGTGATAATTTCTCCCCTAAAACTCTGACCAAAAAAAGATAAATTAATTAAATTAAATCTTTTATCAAATTTTTTCAAAATAAAACTATTTTGAAAATTATTCGTTCGTTTATTTTTAAGAATTATCTCATATAAAATTGAATTTTTTCCTGGTACCTTCATTCCAATCAATCTTGTAATTGTAATTAAATCTAATACGTGATTGAAATTTAAGAATTTATTTAAGTATTTATATTTTTTTACAAATAAATACTTATTAATTTCAATTTTTTCGAAAAACTTATTATTTATTTTAAATTTTTTTAGATCTGTTTCTAAAGGTTTTTTAAAAGGAAATTTTTTACTTACAAAATTATTCTTTTTTTTTAATTTTTTTGTAAATTTTATTTCAATATTTAATAAAAGGTCCTCATTATCAAATACCTCAAAATATGTATATTTTTTATTTTTGTATATCTTTAGATTAAAGAATTTATTTAAGTGAATAAATTTGAGAAATTTTACTCTTATACTTTTTATATCTGATCTTGTTCTTATTTTTTTTAAATAAATATTAATACTTGTGAACAATATATTAATACCATGAACGGCTATCTCACTAGCTATTGATCTCCTTGCGTACTCTTTATCAATATGTATGGGGTTGAAATCTCCAGAAATTTTTGAAAAAGAAATTTGATCCGAAAATAAAAATTTAATCCTTTTGTTTAGAATACTTCTCATTTTTTATTTTTTTTTATATAATATTTAATTTGATTAATTACGTAAAATTGCTCTCTTAATTTAAGATTAAAATAAATAGGCAAAGAGATAAAATTCCTGAAATAACTCTCAGATCCATTCATTTTTTTCTGTAAATTATTTTTATAAAAAGAAAATTTATAAATTGGTTTGTAATGAAATTGAGGAAAAATTCCTTTTTTATTTAAAAATTTTATAAAATTGTCTTTATTAGTTTTTAATTTTTTAAAATTCATTCCAAATAAATATAAATGATAAAAATTTTTTTTATTTTTTACTTTTGGCAACAAGATAATATTTTTAAAACTTTTAAAATTTTCTGAATATAAATCAAATATTTTTTTTCTTTTGTAATAAAATTTTTTCAATTTTTTAAGCTGACTTATGCCTAAAGCGCAATTAATATCACTTAACCTATAATTGAAACCCAAATTTAAAATATCATAATTCCAATACTTTTCGTTTTTTAGTATCCCATGGTTCTTAATAATATCTAATTTCTTACTAATTTTTTGATCATTGGTTAAAACAGCCCCTCCCTCTCCAGTGGTGATACTTTTAACTGGATGAAAGGAAAAGACACAAATGTCTGAATGTTTACAACAACCAACTTTATAATTTTTGGATTTATATATATAACTTGAGCCAATAGCGTGACATGCATCCTCAATTAAATAACACTTAAGCTTCTTCTTTAATTTAAATAATTCAATGTTGTTTTCAACATAGCCGCCTAAATACATGCTGATTATTAACTTGATCTTTTTTATTTTATTTTCTTTTATGCACTTTATAATATTTTCATAAGTTATTTGCCCTGTATTCTTGTCTACATCTACTAAAAAGATTTTTGCTCCAAGTTTTTTTGCCATACTGTAAGAAGAAATAAAATTTATTGCAGGCATCAACACAACGTCATTTTCCCTCAAATTAATTGATAAAAAGGCAAGATGTAATCCTGCGGTTGCATTTGAACAAGTATGAGCGTATTTAGAATTAAAATTTAACTTAAGTGCCCTCTCAAATTCTTTAACATAATCACCTGTTGTTATTAATTCATTTTTTAATGATTTTTTAACAATTGAAATGTCATTTTTGTCAATAAATTGTCTTCCATATTTTATAATTTTATTCATTAATTCAACCTATCAAAAAAAATTGATTTTTTTTTATTCCTTTTTTGGCCTCAAAAAATAAATCGTTCGTTGAGACTGAATGTGCTGGAATTCTTCCTAATGGAAAGTCAAAATATTTTTTTTTATTTTTTAAATTGGAAAAAAGTTTTTTTAAATTTAGCAAAGTTGATCGTTTTAGGCTTAAATCTCTTACAAAATAATCTGTTTCTACAATTTTTTTTTTATTTTTATAATAATGATATCCCTTAAATCTTTTAAAATATCTATAATTAATTTTTAACATCTCTTCAATATAATGTACGAAAGTAATTTGATTATAACTACAACCTAAACAAAGTATTTTTGCATTTTTTTTATGTAAAAATTCAAAAAGAGATTTTTTTCCAAAACAAGTTTCATTTGAGGTTCCAATTATTTCTTTTGATAATTTACCAAAATATGACACGCTAAAAATCGGATGATATGACCTCTTAGTATTTTTTAATTTTTGAAAAGTCTCGCTAAATAATCCTAAAACACTTTTTGAGACTTTGGGATTAAATATTTTTTTTTTTGTTAAACTATAAGAGAAAGTAGGTACTATTACTGTACCTTTATTTGAAAAAAATTTAATGAAAGATTGCCAGAAATTTTTAATTTTTTCGTTTTTATTTTTTCCAATCATTTGAGAAATTACAGCAGCATTACCATGAATAAATATTACATCATTTGCTTTTATTTTATGAAATAAAAAAAAATCCCTAATATCTTTATAATTCAAATTTTTCAAATCAGTTTTTTTTTCTTCAAATACTTGATAAAGAAATTGACAGAATTAGCATTTTCTAAATCTTTAGTTTTAAATTTAAAATTAAAAGTTTCTTCGATTTCAAAAATAATATCTAGGTTTGACATTGAATCCCAGCCATTTATATCACCAATGGTAAGTTTTTTAAAAATTTTATTATCAAATTTTCTTTTAAATCTTTTTTCAAATATTTTTTTTAATTTCATCATATGTTAAAAAGCTAAGTTAAATAGTTTACTTTTTTTTGTTTTTGTTATTTCTGAATTATTTTTTTTTATTATAAATTGTTTTAATTTATTTTTTTTAATGAACTGTAATGCCAAATAATTTTTGTCTGATGCCTGGTACTTAAGTAAAATTTTGCAATTACACTTCTTTTTCAGATTTTGAACAACTTTTTCTAAAAAAGTAAGTTCGATATCCCTGCCTAAAATTCTACAACTAGTTAAAAAATTATCGATAATAAAAGTTTTTTCTGAAAGTTTATTTATCATAATTAAACTTACATAGCCGTGATCTCCATATTTATCTTTTAATCTTAAAATATAGCTTAATGTTTTTTTATTATGAATAAAGCTTTTAAGTTCGTTAACACTGTATCGTTTTGATGTAAAATTAAATTGATTTGTTTTTAAAGTCATTTGGGACGCTCTTGCTAGATGAAATTTATTAATTTTCTCAATTCTATAATTTATCTTTAAATTTTTTAGAAATTTTATATTATTCTTCGTCTTTTCTTTTTCTCTATCAAACCTAATTTTTTGTGAGTATTGTTTTGTTTTTTTTTTATCTTCTTTAGTGGAGTTGATATTTGCAAAAAATCTTTCTTTCAAAATATCTTTTTGCCAAAAACTAACGTCATCTCGCATATTGAGTACTTCAACTTCTGGTATAAATTTTTTTATTTTTTCTCTCTCTAAAGGATTATCATCGATAAAAACAAAGCTATCTAAAGACAAACTTAATTTTTTTGAAATTTTGATTATATTTCTCCATTTTTCATCCCAATTTATTTCGGCATGGGTTATATCATTTTTTTTTAATACCATTTCTGGATGATTTTTGAATACGTCCCACACATCTTTTGAATTATTTTTACTCGCCAAACAGAGTAAAATCCCAGAATTAGCGACTCTCTTTATAGTCTTTTGAAAATCTTGAAAAGCTTTTCCTTCACCATCAGTGCCTAAAGTTAAGTTTTCCTTTTTGTCTTCACCTACTACTCCCCCCCAAAGAGTATTATCACAATCGAGTATAATAACTTTCTTTCTAGGGTGAAATATCGTCATAAGATAGTTATTTAGCTCCTGAGTGAGAACACTTAGCCCAAAGTTACCTAGTCTCAATCTAAAAGAGTACCAATTCCTCTCGTCATATACTTTATTAAAACCCTCTTCCGAAAAAAAATAATTTAGATCGAAGTAATTTAAATTTTGTGTTTTTTTAACTTTCTGGAAATAAATTTTTTTAATTTTTTCAAAAAATAAAGCTTTTTTGTTTTCTATTTTAGTAAAATTGATAGGATTGTTTAAATCTCTAAAAACAAAAGAAAAAATTATTTTTGAATTATTTTTTATTGCAAGTTTTTTTATGTTTTTTTTGAAGTTTTTTAAAATTTCATTATATGAAGCTGAGTTATTATCATCTAAAATATCATTTATAAATATTATAAATATATTTAAATCACTGCTTAAAGAGTAATTATTTATTAATTCTATATTTATGAACTCATGGGTATTCACGTTGTATGAATTACGTAAATTTCTCCATAAATTACTTTTAAAAGCAAGACTACTTGAAGAAAAAATTTTAAGCTTTTTTTTCATAAAATTTTTGTAAATCATATATCTTATTGGCTAAAGTATTTTCATTAGTTTTTGAACAAAGTTTTTTAAATTCACTTCTAAGTTTCATAATATTTTTACTCGACCACCATCCAAATGGATCATCCCATATTTTTTCAATTTGTATTTTTAAATCGTTGTAATTATTTAAAATAATTTTTTCTTTTTTCATTTCTTTTAACAATGCTACAATACTAGTATTCACATTATGATTTAGCTCTCTCAATGAAAAAACTAAGAGAGGTCTTTCAGAGTTCATAGCTTGGTAAAAAGATGTTTGAAGATCATCTAAGATAATTAATTTCGAATTTAAAAAGCTATTATCAATTTTTTTTTCTTTGCATATAAATTTTTTACCAAAATCATTTAATATCCTCTCTTTAATCGACCAATGAGAAGAATATACTGGATGGAGTCTAAATTTTAAGTTATTTTTAATACGCGCTGAAATTGATTGTAATTTTTTTAGTTCATTGTAGGACTCTAAACACTGATCAGCTTTTAGATCGTTATGAATAAAACTTGTGTAAAGACCTGTTGCGGACATAACTACACTTAAATTATTTGCTTTGGGTATAGAAGTATTGTCAAATTTTTTTGTATAAAATTGAGGTTCAATTTGAATACTTTTTTTTTTAGTTGAGTAGTTCCAAGATAAAAAAAGATCGTATTTTTCAACACAACTACTGAATTTTTGTAAATCTTCTGTATAGCCGCCATGCTCAGAATAAAAGTAAAGTACTTTTTCGTCCACTTTAGTTGCAGCCCAAATTGAAAAAAGATCATTAAATTCACCTACTGCTGAAATAATCAACGAAGGATTATATTTAATTTTTTTTTGAAATTTATCAATTTTATTAAATCCCTCTAAATATGATATTGGCATGTAACTAAATATTTTTTTTGATAAAAAATTTTCGAATTGATTACTTGTATTTATGTTTAATTTTAGCTTTGACCTATCATTTGGGTTTGGTAAATCTAGATTTTTCTCAAATTCATAAAAAAACCTTGGAAATGTTCGAAATTTAAAAAATAGATTAAGATTAATTTTTTTTTTAAAGTACGTTTGAAATAAAATAATATTTGGCTTGAAAGAAAAAAAAGATAATATTTTATCAATAGCTCTGTATATAAATTTACCATTTGATAAATTTTGATTTATTTCATATTTTCTTTTTTTTTTAATCTCATATTTCAGGTTGATGAAATTAATTTGTTTTTTTTTGGTAAATTTAATTATCTCTGTAGATAAACTATTATTCCAATAATCTTTTTTTGAAAAATTATCAAATTCTAGAAAATCACTTGGAATTATATCCTTAGGCTTGATATCGTAATTATAAATATTAAATTTATTCTGCTTTGATAGTATCAAATTTAAAGTTTCCCATTTATTATATGTACAAATCAAAAATTTATAAACCCATGAACCCACTACAATATGCCAAAACCTTTTACTCTTTTTTACTTTATGAAATTGATTAAGATCCTGAAAGATCGTAGAAATTATTCTATAATATAAATTACTTAAATAATCGTAATCCTCTCTAAGTTTGTTGCTATTATTCCAAAGATATTCAGTAAGTTTGTAGTCATCAATTTTACTCTCGTTAATTTCATTAGCTAAACAACATTTTCCAAGTAAAACTTTATCTTTTAAATGATAATGATTTTTTGAGATAGGTGATAAAAACAAATTTTTTTGCATGTGATAACTCAACTAAACTTTTTCAATAATTTGTTTTTTATCTATCTCAATTATCTTTTGAAAGAATTTTTTAAAGTAAATATTATGACTTACAACAATTAAGGTAAGATCTTTTTTATTGACTAAATTTTTAATTAACAATTCTGCAGTTTTGTTATCTAGAGACGATGTAGGCTCATCCATAATTAAAAAATCACTTGAATTGTATAATGCCCTGGCAATCATAACTCTTTGTTTTTGTCCGCCAGATAAAATTGAACCATTTTCACCTAATTTTAATTCCAAGCCTTCTTTGTATTTTGAAATCAAGTTTTCTAAACATGCATTTTTTATGGCATTATTTAATTTTTTCTTATCAATATCTGCTTCTTCGAGAGAAATATTGTATTTCAAACTATCATTAAATAAAAATATTTTTTGTGAAACGTACCCCAATGATTTTGTTAAATTAAATTTATCTCCTAGAATTATTTTATCATTCACAACTACTTGACCTTCATCAGGTTTTTGAATTCCTGCTAATAAATCTAACAAAGTGCTTTTACCTATTCCAGACTCTCCATGAATTAAGATTTTTGCACCTTTTTTTATATGATAATTTGCGTTTTTAAATATTTCTATATTTGGTTTTTTATATGAAAATGAGACACTCTTAATCTCAATATTTTTTATTTTAATACTTTCTGGTTGCTCAATTTCTTGAATATTTTTAGTGAGGTCTTCATATACTTCATGTATAACCGGTATAGCGAATTTAAATCTTTGTATATGATTTACTAACCTGTTTAAAGCTGGAAGTATTTTAAACGCGCTTGCTGCGTAAAGCCCAATTGTAGGTATAATTATTTTAGTTGAAATATTTACTGAGTCCATTGTAAAATACAACAGAGCCGAAGCAAGGGTGACTAAGATAATAAATTCAAAATATATTTTTGGTAAGCTCTGAACCGTTTGATATTTTACTAAAGATTTAGCAAATGAATTAGATGCTGAATTATAATTATTTATGACTTGGGATGAAATATTTGAAAGAATTATTTCTCTGATGCCAAGTATACTTTCTTGAACAATATTGTTTTTTTTAAAATCTAAATTTGATCTATTTTTTGAAAATTTGTTTATATATTTCCTAAAAAATAATAAGAAAATGTATGAGAAAAAAAAGGCAAATATGATGCTTACAATTGTGATTTTAAAACTGACTATAATTAAAACTGTACTTATACAAATAATTAAAAGTAAGTCAGATATTATATTTATTCCTGCAAAAACCCCCTCTGAAAAGTATCTCGTTTCATTTCTAATTTTTGTTATTAAATCAGAGGATTTATTTTGTACATGAAAATTAAAATTACTTAAAAGAAATTTTTTAAATAATCTCTGTGATGTTTTTTCTTGAACTTTTAATAAAAAATCATTTTCTTTATAATTTGTAAAAATAAGCAAAAAATTCTTGAATATTATTGTGCATATAAAAAGAATAGTTGCAGTATATATTATTTGTGCGGATAAAATATTTTTAAAATAATTCAAAAAAAAACCAAACTTTGGATATAGATCATAAAAATTATTTTCCGATAAAGATACTATTATAGGAAGAAGTAAAGATATCGATACGGCCTCTAATAATGTACTCACTAGAATTAGTAGTATTAGCAGAACAAACTCTAGCCTAACAGTGGAGTCAAATAACAACCATATTTTTCTCATTTAATCGAATTTTTTTATGAATTGTTTAATTTTGTCTATACTTAAGAACTTTTTTTGATTGGAGTTGTAAGAAAAATTTGTTTTCATTTTCTTTAATCTAAATTTTTTCTTATAAAATTTAATTAATTTTTTAGTATTATCTGGCAAAATTATAAAATATTTTCCTATATCAATTGTATACGGACCGTCATTGCTATTAATTAACTCCTCGTGAATTTTTTCCCCTCTTTTGATGCCTACTATTTTTAATCTATTTTTTGGATTGATCGCCTTTGCAATGTCAATAACTTTATAAGAGGGAAGTTTAGGCACAACTATTTCACCTCCAATTGCATTGTTAATACTCCAGTCGACCATTTCAACACTCTCTTGTAAGGAAATATTAAATCTTGTCATATCTTTATGTGTAATTGGAAAATAGCCGCTATTTTTCAATGAAAGAAAAAATGGTACAACTGATCCTCTTGATCCAAAAACATTTCCATACCTAACTACAGAACAATTGAGATCTTCTCCCGAATATGCGTTTGAAGAAATAAAAATTTTATCACTACACAATTTCGTTGACCCATAAAGATTATGTGGTGAAACCGCTTTATCTGTTGATAAGGCTACCACTTTTTTTATTTTTTTATCAATACATGCTTCAACAAGATTCTGAGCACCTATAATGTTTGTTTTAATAAACTCAATCGGATTATATTCTGCTGCCGAGATTTGTTTTAGGGCTGCTGCATGAACAACACAATCAATTTTATGTAAAGCTCTTTCTAATCTTCCTTTGTCTCTTACATCGCCAATAAAATATCTAAGTTGAGGATATTTTTTTTCAGGAAATTTATTTGACATATTGAATTGTTTAAACTCATCTCTACTAAATATAACAATTCTTTTTATTTTTTTTTTATATTTCTTTAATAAATAGGCTACAAAAGCTTGGCCGAAACTTCCAGTTCCACCTGTAACTAATATACTCTTCATATTTACCTTTTTTTTGTATCCTTCCAATAAAGTGGGGTTCCAGGGTTTAAATTTCTTTTAGAATATTTTCCAACGACTTTAAAGTATTTTGAAGCACAAATGCCTGTGCTAGGTCTAAAAGTGTTTATATTATTAATTGAGATTTTAGTATTTTTTTTTATATATTTTGTCGTAAAAATAGACCTTCTCAGTAATTTTGAATTTTTTTCTATTTTAGTATTTTTATTTTCACTACCTAAAGAAATATAAATTTTTTTACTCATTGTTTTTAGTTCAAATAGTTTTTTGGGATTTAGAGAAAATTTAGAG
>CEOK01194931.1_pt1 | contig 10432 bp, 8 predicted proteins | sample 427001 | NCBI WGS metagenome assembly CEOK01 (sample SAMEA2591108, study PRJEB7988) | marine metagenome | isolation source: saline water (ENVO:00002010), including | reverse complement strand
GTCATTGCTTTGGCCCACTTCTCTAAAAAAAAACGCTGTATGTCTTGCTCCGTTGCTTTTGTACGTCTAAAGGAGCCAGGACAAATGGGGTGAATTGGCACCTGGAGGGGTTCATGATCATTCGGCCAGTGTGGAAGATTATCACTATCAAATCCAAAGTCTGAAGCATAGTCAAATAGATGATTGCATTGTCTATAGACCTCGGCAATTTGAGAATTGTATCGACCAAATGGCATCGCAACACCTACTGGCTTCAGATCTGTTTCACGCTCAATATCAGCTTTAGCTTGCAGTATATTCCTCAACAATGCTTCCGTTGACCCTCTACTTTGATGTCGGACCCCATGAACAGCCACCTCAATGTCTGGATTGACAAAGAGGTCCAACCACCCCTTATGAGCTTCTGTATGCAAAAACCAGGTTGAAGGCATCTCATAAGTTTGGCATGTATCTATTAACGATTGCACTGCTTCTGGGGTGCCATAATCGCTATCCACTCGTAACATAAAGATGTTATTCACACCTTCAGGATAATAGGTTTTACGCAGAAGAGGACGTCCTGACCATAAACATGCTTGAATCATGACATAATGCAACACATGCCTCATCAGGGAATAAGGAGTCTGGTGTATGCGCTCAGTTGGTCTGATCGACGTAGGGGAGCTTGATGTTCCCATAGGCATCATCGCCATCCAGGATGTATGTTGCTGCGAGGTTGTCCAAAAGGGAAGACCAACATGGCAGGTTTGACGGTTCACATCAACCCAGATGCTTTTTTGAAGGCTTTGCCCTTTGGGGAAAGTGCGCACAGTCAGCGGGTGTATAGGTACATCCCACAAGGTCTGTAGCCAGGGTGTATCAAGGAGATACTTTACGCTCTTTGAGCACGTTGAGAACCCTTGCGCTGAGGCTAGAAGCCCAGACAGGTCAATCGTTGGAATTGAACGTGCTACGTCAATCCACTGCCTATCTGTTTCGTTAGGAGGAAGTAGGAGTACATCGCAAGCGCTGTCAAGAGTCCCAAGAAGCGTCCAATCTACACCTAACTGCTGTAAAATCATCACAACTCCCTGATGATGCCTTGTTAAACCAAATTGATTCTTTACACTCATGAGGCGCACAGTTTGTCAACGATTTGCACCATCTCCTCTAGCGATGAAAAGGTGTGTAAATGATCCGTATGTAAACCCTGTATAGATTGCAGGGAAAGCTCCTTAAGACAACCTGTTGCAGGTGCCACAGTTGGCATTCCTGCCGACAATCCAAGAGCGACACCCCCAGACATCTCAATGGCACGGTGATTATACACAAGCACATCAGCTGCGGACACAATCCTTTCGGTCTCCTCATCATTCACATGGATAGGGTGAATCCAAAATCGATTTGGATGGAGTGCTGCCTGCTGTGAAAGCCACTCTAACGTTTGTGCACCGTCTGGTTTGGTAGGCCCTACGATCCAAAACACATACTCTTCTTGTTCCAAAAATGGCTCAATGGCCAGGGGAATTTGTTTGTATGTGGCAATATTTCCAAAATACACTAACACATTGTTAGTCAATAGATAATCATCTAATTCAAAACTCTTTTTAATGTATTGTCTGCACTCATGTTTTCCCAACAATTGCACCTCAAAGGAGGGATGTTCAATAAGAAAAAAAGCCTTGTTCGTCAATTCCTTGCTCCCTTTTAAGCGAGATGAGGTTCCGGAGCAGTGCACCAATACAGCCGAAGCGTGATGCAACAGCCATTGTTGAATCTGGCCATTCAGCCATCGATTACTTTCATCGTGGGGCTCAATATTGTGGCAAGTCCAGACGAAACGCCCCCCTCTGAGTAGAAATTGCTGCAAAAAAAACCACTTCCAACACCAAGCAAGGACTCCTTTTGTGTTCGTAGCCTCTAACCAATGTTGATGGACAACCTCTCTGGCAGGATTAACCCACAATAATGCAGCATAGCCCCAAATTGAATGACTTATCCACCTTTGAGAGGGGCCAAGTGGATTCTGCTTATAAAATTGAGTGAGATAATCTGTTCGAGGTGTTTGGGGACGATGCTTCGGAAAGACATGAAGCGTCTCAACCGATTCAGGTAATACATCCGTCCAATCCTTAAACACGGAGGTTTTCATGGTGTTAATGGAACACGTAATCCAATCGAATGTGCGGTACCAAATCCAGAATTGAATGGACTGAATGCATAATCGAGGCTCACACGGTCCAGCGCCACAAATAAACCAGCGGAAAAGCTCTGTTCACTCTCTTTCCATTCCTTACCCACTCGAAATCCACCTTGCTCGTTGAAATCAACCTCCATTCCAGTATGCAATACAGTAGACGCATCGGGATCTTTAAGCTGCTGAGTCACATCAATGTAGCTACGCACATCAATCGCTCGATTCTGATTGATTGTTAGGGATAATAGATGAGATTTATTGGAGAGTCTAAGTCGATAGGGTAGTTCTGTAGAGCTTTGATCCAACGCATCTAACTCTCCCATATGCTCGATGGAGACCCCAAATTCAAGACGATCATCAAGAATGGGTGCCCACGCACCTGCAGAAAAAGAGACTCCGTTTGCTCGATATTGAAAGATCTCTTGTCGCAGAGCACTCACACTAGCACCCAACGCAATAGGCCCTAGATTTCGTGCAATGCCTGCAGTCACCATAAGGTTTTCAGCCGAAAATGTGCCGGTAGGAGGGCCAGGTTGTGTTCTAGCTTGGAGCTCACCTACAGCAGATCGTTGGACGGTAAGGCCAAAGGAGGCCTGGCGTCCTACCCACGAAACACCAGCATACTGAAACGACGTATTGGAAATCCAGGCGGTATATGAGGCTTCAATCCACGCTTCGGATGTACTGGCGAGCAAGGCAGGATTATACAGAATGGCATTAGGTCCCAGATTTGATAGACCTCCAGCACCGCCAAGTGCTTGCACCGTTGGCTCAAAGGGGATATCTACCAAGTCTAGGGTAGGTTTCTCCAAGGATTGGCCGTGAACCGTGGTCATTGTCGCACAGAAAACAAAACCCAAAACCATCAATCGTGTGAGGGTATTGGGGAGGTTGCGAATGAGTCGTTCGGTTAGGATCATGGTCATAAGGAGAAGGTTAATGAAAAGGTGTGTGCAAAACCAATGTCTGAATGCTCACTCCAGATGGCATAGTGAAATGTTTCGACAACAGGTACATCTACAAGATCGAGCATAAATCCACCTGATCCCTTCCAGGTTGTCTCAACGTCCGAAAAAGGAGTGCTGTGAAGCCCAATCTGCACACTAAATAGTGAATGAGCGGCCCAATTCAATCCAAATGATGTGGATAATGCACGCGTGATTTGTTCGCCTGAATCACGCAGAAGAAGACCGCTTTCACTGTAACGGGCTTGATCTGGAGAATCTTGTTGTTGAGTCGAAAGTGTTATCGAGTGGTGCATCTGTAGACGATCCATAGCGCTAAACGTGTGCCCGAACGCGAAACGGCGTGTAAATCCCTGTCTAATGGATCCCTCTTGGCTTGACCCGGCAATCGTTCCAGTTGTCCATCGGTATGTGGCCAACAGATCTTTGGCCACAATCATCCAAGCATACCGTTCTGAAAGCGTCGATTGTATCCCAAGATCTACACCTATGGTTGTTGCAGGCTCAAGGTCTGGATGTAGAGAAGAGTGGTGCCAGGAGATTCCCAAACCAGCCTCAATCTGCTCTGTAATGGCAAGGCCCAACTGAACACCTATCATCGATTCACTTGTTGTGAAGGTTCGTGTTGGATAACCACTCACACTACGACCGTCAATGTCACCAATGCGGTATTGCGCTAAGTGAACTCTTAGGCCTAAACGCTCATCTAATGGCGCGTGCACAGAAACTCGATGATGGGCTCTATCAAAGGTCAAAACAGAGGTTTGCATCAAGGCTTCCCATTGCTCGCCCTGACTCCTTGCCGCAGCTGGATTTACACTCAAGGGCAATCTTGTTCCAAATGAAGGCAAGGATACTGCTACTCCACCAAGAGAGCGCTCATATGAAGACATAAACAACCTACTTTGAATACCCGAGGCACCACCCACTTGAGCATGTGTATAGGTAGGACTCATCATCAGTAGAAAGCACCACCCGAAGATCCCTAGCCAAAGTCGTTGAGTGGTGTGATTCATCACTGTATCACCAATATTTTTCCACGGAACAACTCATTTCCACCTTTTACTTGCACAAAGTAGACACCATTGTGAACCTCTAATCCATTGGTTGTTTTTCCATTCCACAGCACCTCAAATACTCCCGCAGATTGCACAGATTCTTTTGATTGATAAATGCGTCTCATCTCTCCATCAAAAATGGAGACTGAGACATCCATCGGGCTTGGTATATTGAACCGGATCCTTGCAAATTCATGGATCGTAGGTGAAAACGGATTAGGGTAGACATACCCATCTACTTCATCACTTGTACGCGAGTTGTGCTGACCGGATAGTGGGTAGTCCACTCTAATCAACTCCCACGTAACCCCTTTATCTTGAGAAACAAGTAGACCTTGAGAGCTCCCAACAACAATCCAGTCTTGATAGGTGTCTACAGAAAAGAATTCGGTGGATTGTGGCAATTGATTCCCTGTCACAGGTAGTGGAGTTTGGCTGCTCCACGAGACCCCTCCATCAATAGATCGATACACATTGTTTCCAACGGCCAAGATTGTCGACCCAACAAAGCCTATATCATTAATTTTTTGCCCCAACAGATGTTGTGAAAATGAACGCCCACCATCATTTGAGGTTACGAGTCCATATTGTTCAGATGCCGAGGTGGGCCAATTGGTCATCCATAAGGCACTCGTTTCTGGATGCTGGCGAATCCGAATGATCCAGTTCCCTACGAGACCTCTTGACGATCCATTCGTTTGAATATGGGTCCAAGAAGCTTGGGAGGGACCCACTTGGTAGAGATCTTCTGAAACATTAAGTCCTCCCGCCGTACCGATGAAGGCATGCCCAACCTCATCAACATGTACCGAGAATCCAAGTAAATTATTATCAGATCTAGGGTCATAACGCTCTATAGATCCGATCGATGTCGTGCTACTCCACGAGGTAGGGGTAGAAGGGCTCATTGAAGATGCAGACTGTGGTGGCAGCGGCACAAACTGCCAGGACTGACCCTCATCAGTAGACATTTTCACTCCAGAAGCCCAATGAGCTGCATAAAGGGTGCCATGATGGGAAAACAAGTCGTACGGAGGGGACTGTTCAGGCACGGTAATACGAACCCTTCGATACTCAGTCAATCCATAAGAGAACAGTATATCGCAGGCTTCATCAAGAAGAGAAGGATCAGGACAAACGGAAGCATCAGGTTCAGGATCCAAGGAAAAGGGTTGGTGGCTCCATGTTGTGCCCATATCACGTGAGATGCCATAGCCGGCTGCACGAGGTATCGTTTCATCATCGAGCTGTGTGGTCGCCCCTAATCCAGCATACAGGTAGTCTCCATCCGCATGGAGGGAGTATAGCGATGCTAATCCTTGATTTACAGAGTCGAGCCCGACGGGAGGGTTCCATGCATTAAAAGGAGGTGTGGCGAATTCTAAACCAGGGCCTATCCATATCCCTTGTGAATTTGAACCCACTACAGAGATACTATTTTGACGAAATGACGCTTCTCGCTCAAACAGTGGGCCTATCCATAAGTTGGATTGCCCCAGAGCACGATCTGAGAGTCCAATCATAAGTAAAACGACTCCCACACATAGTATAGACTTTGCAAGGGATAGTTTCAGTGAGTTCAACAGGCTCATTCGACAATCTCCAATGTGGTGGTTTTCTGTATTGCCGAAAGTCCTGTTACAGAGGTCGCATTCCACTTGAGTAAGTAGCTAGCAGGTTGGTTGTCCGAGCCAATGCTTAGTCCTACGAAGTAAAACCCATCATTTGCTTGTTGATCACCGTCCTGACCGTTATCGACCAAAGTAAAGACACCTCTTGAGTCATTGGTTTCAGCGTCCAGCAATTCCATGGTTACCGAGGCAATATTTTGCAGACTGATGGAATGGGAGATTTCTACTATAAATAAGATTGCCTGTGTACCCGAGGCAGGAATTTGCACACTATCTGGGTGAATGATCGATTCAATCACGGGAGCTTCATCTGCCACACCCACTACAGGGACGGATGTCTCATAACGAGCTCTTTGGCCACTAGGTTGAACAAATTCAATCCGCGCTCGAAGCGTTGTAGACTCACCTGTATTCAGAGTGAGCTGTCTAGAAGCTGAGAACGAACCATTATGTTGAAGTGTAATCTCTAATGGAATTGTCGTATTAGAGGAATTAGACACTAAGGCTACACCCTGAGTAGAGGGGCCAGCCCCTTGGAGCACTCCTTGGAAAGCTACCGTAATTGTCGTGTCTTGAATCGTATTTGATGCATATTGAATGGATGTGGGCTCAAAAGAAATAGATTCAAAACGGAGCCTTTTAACTTGCTGATCGGCTGTTGTCTGTTCACAAGATGAAAGTAGAATTGAGCCAAGAAGAACCCACAATGGAATCAGGGTGTGTCGCATGAAGTAAATATAAAAAGCTTCCTGGCTAAGCGCGTTTATTTATTAAAAAACGAAAAATCATACTCAATGAATGATGACACTACAGATAACAAATCACAGATTATAGATCACGAATTGTAGATTAGGATAAACTGAATTAACTTGACCCCCATGATGCAGATACAACATAGCACTACTAACGCTTGGTGGAGGTAACGAACTCGATCTGCATTTCGTACGTCCAATCCACTGTACGTGAAATGCAGTGGATTTTTTGTTTCTAGATGGATAGTACATTTTCTCAATTTAAGGCAGCCGCTACTTTGAGTGGCGTTATCCCTTGTTCAAAGACACTGCTCTCTGATCAAACTACACCGGTGCAGGCGTGTAAGGCCCTTCGCCGCGCGCATCCTGACAAAGCACAATTTCTCTTTGAGAGTGTCAGCGCTGACCAATCCATGGGGAGATATTCCTTTCTAGGTGCAGACCCCAAGATTACATGGAAAGGATACAGCGGGGGGACCCAAGTTCACTACCGAGATGATTCCACGAAGGACGAATCCATTTCTCTACCCTGGGATGCTACATTACGAGAGTGGTTGAGCTCCAAAACCTGGGCTAAATCGATTGAACAGCAATTGCAAAGTGGTGGGTTTCATGGTGGAATCGTTGGGTACACCTCCTATGAATGGATTCACGAACTTGAGCCCATTCACTCCAAGGAAGACACCCACGTTACATATGATACGGATAAAACGATCGCTTTATGGATGCTCTTTGATGAGTTCGTTCAATTTGATCACGTTAAACAGACGTGCACACTGACCAAATTGGTCTTTCCCGAAAAGGAAGATCTATCCAGCGAAGAGCGTATTAAAGCACTTTATGATGGAGCTGAAAAAGCATTAAGTGCCCTAGCATCCTGCATATCATCCACTGAGGCGTCATTAGATACCCTCCAGCCAAGCTCTATCGATGACATTACGTTTGACTCTCCCTTTTCAAAATCCTCCTTTGTTGAGGCTGTTGGATCCATTAAAGAGCATATCCATGAAGGAGACGCTTTTCAAGTGGTGCTTTCGCGTGCGTTAACCACGACGTTTTCAGAGGAATCACTGCGTCTATATAGAGCCTTGCGACATGTAAATCCATCACCGTATATGTTTTACATTGACCACCCTGAGATATGTACATTGGTTGGTTCTTCACCTGAAATTTTAGTACAAGTGAAGGATCAAACCGCTGTTCTATATCCCATTGCAGGAACACGGCCACGAGGTGAGACCCCTGAGCAAGACATCGCGTTCAAACAGGATCTATTAGAGGATCAAAAAGAACTGGCAGAGCACACCATGTTAATTGATTTAGGGAGAAATGATCTCTCCAGGGTATGCCAACATGGCACCATCCATGTGAGTAAACAAATGGAGGTAGAGTATTTTTCTCATGTTATGCACATCGTTAGCGAGGTAAAAGGGACCGTGCGACCCGATCAAGATGCATTGAGTGTACTAAAGGCCTGTTTCCCAGCTGGAACGGTCTCTGGTGCTCCCAAAGTGAGGGCGATGCAAATTCTGGATACACTTGAGCCAAAACCAAGAGGACCATACGCAGGTGCTGTTGGGTATTTCGATTTTAAAGGTAATATGGACACATGTATTGCCATTCGAACCTTTATTATAGAAGGAGATCAGCTACGTATTCAAGCAGGGGCGGGAATCGTTGCAGATAGTGACGCAGAAGCTGAGTTCAATGAAACGCTTCACAAATCCAATGCGTTGCGACAAGCAGTCGCTTTAGCCAAAACACTAACCTAATTCATTATGATTACACTTTCGGGCATTCAACCCTCAGGTCAACTTCACTTAGGTAATTACTTTGGTGCCATTCGCCAGCATGTCGAGAGACAGACTACGCCCGATGAATCATTTTACTTCATCGCAAACTATCACTCCTTGACATCTATCCATGAGGGAGACTCTTTGGCCAAATACTCGCTGGATGTTGCTATCGATTACCTTGCATTAGGCCTTGATGCTACTAAATGCACTCTTTATCTACAGTCAGATGTGCCTGAAACGACTGAGCTTGCCTGGATTCTAAGTACGTTTTCGCCTGTTTCATTGATGGAAAAAGGGGTGGCCTATAAAGATAAAATTGCCCAAGGTTTGACGCCGAATATTGGATTATTCACCTATCCTATACTCCAAGCAGCAGATATTTTAATTATGCAGTCCAATGTTGTGCCCGTGGGGGAGGATCAAAAGCAAAACATTGAAATCGCTCGAGATCTTGCCCAAAAAGTGAATCATTCTGCTCAAAAGGAACTTTGCACAATTCCTGAGCCCATGTTTGTGGAAAAGGGAGCCAATGTTCCAGGAACGGATGGAAAGAAAATGAGCAAGAGCTCCGGTAATACCATCCCGATCTTTGCAGAGGGGAAAGCACTCAAAAAGACTCTCGGCACCATCGTTACGGACTCCAAAGGGCTGGATGAATCCAAAGACCCTGAGTCATGCACCGTTTACAGGCTTATTCAACTATTTGCTACAGACGAGAAAGCAGATGAAATCGCAGAGGCATACAGGGCAGGTGGATATGGCTACGGTCATGCAAAACAGGCACTTCAAGAGTTAATGGATGACCATTTTGGTGAAGCTAGAGAGCGTAGACATGATTTATCTACACGCCCGGACGACGTAATGGACCTTCTTCGTGAAGGGGGCAGAAATGCTCGCAAAAAAGCTGCGCCTTTTATGGAGGCCATGAGAGAACATTTTGGATTGTTAACCACAGACACCTCACCGTCTGTACGCGCATGATTTTGGTCATTGATAATTATGATTCATTCACCTACAACTTGGTGAACCTGGTCGCGATCCAAGGGGTAGACGTCAAAACCGTTCGTAACGATGAGATAACACTACAAGAGATAGCCGATCTTTCTCCAAAGGGAATTTTACTCTCACCAGGCCCAGGAAGACCCGAAGATGCAGGGATCTCGGAAGAGGTCATACGAAGATTTGGCCCAGCCTGTCCCATTATCGGCATATGTTTAGGCCATCAAGCCATTGGGCAGGTATTTGGCGGCGACGTGATCCATGCGCCAAGCTTAATGCATGGAAAAATTTCATCGGTCATCCATACAGGAGATCCACTATTTGAAGATATTCCAAATCCATTTACAGCTACTAGATACCACTCATTAGCATTGGACACTAACACATTACCATCATCACTTCAAGTCACTTGTAGGACAGAAGATGGTGTAATAATGGGTGTGCGTCATGTAGGGTATCCACTTCAAGGAGTTCAGTTTCATCCAGAAAGCATTCTCACGCCAGATGGGGAAACGATCATCAAAAATTGGGTAGAGTCTTTATGAGCAGATCGTCTACCGAAAGGTTTGTAGAGCACTTTGTTGCGTCCAATGAGCTCCTCCAAGACGAACTTGATGGGCATCGAGAGTGTTTTGTGCACTTAATAAATGGAACCCTGGCTAATGGGGTTGCAGAGAGCTATCTACGTACGCTGGCGAATTTTCATCTAGATGACACAATTTTATCGATGGCTGTCGACGTAGTGAGAGATCACATGATTCCATTTCACGTGGATGAGTCCTTGACTACAGTGGATGTCTGCGGGACAGGCGGTGATGGCCAAAACACCTTCAACATCTCCACAACTACGTTTTTTGTCCTTGCAGGGGCGGGTTTTCATGTAGTGAAGCATGGAAATAGGGGGGTAACTTCATCTAGTGGCTCCTCCGATGTTCTTCAAGAGCTTGGCATCCCTGTTGTTGCGTCACTTGAGACCTTGCACAAGATATTCGATGAAGTTGGAAGTGTCTTTCTTTTTGCCCCTTCCTTTCATCCAGTCCTTAAACATGTCGTTC
>CEOK01169058.1_pt1 | contig 10452 bp, 11 predicted proteins | sample 427001 | NCBI WGS metagenome assembly CEOK01 (sample SAMEA2591108, study PRJEB7988) | marine metagenome | isolation source: saline water (ENVO:00002010), including | reverse complement strand
TGACTTCTAACATTGTATTATCATCATTGCTATGTAATTGTTTTATTAAAAAAGGAAAATCTTTTAATAATTCTAAATGGTTATCATGAAAATAGTCTAATGTATCATCAATGTTCATATCAAATTCTTCAATTTCTTTCAAAATAACTTTTATTTCTTCTATTTTTTCTCTTAAAACTGTAACTGAATGAATCATATATATATATATATATTATTACTTTTTAATTGTTTTTAAATACATACCAATTATTATACCTAAAAATATTGCGAATATAATATAACTTGAATTAAATTTAATTTCTTTACACTGATGATCAAATTTTGAAATTTCTTCTAATCCTTCTTCAAAAGTAAAAGTTTTTTTTTCATGCATTTCATTAACTAAATTATGCATACTAATACCCCATTGGATTAATCTCATTCTATTTTCTAAATGGTAATCTGATAAAGGATATAATTGCAAATGATGTTTATAATTATTTGCACATAAATCACAAGGAATTGTTTTAGCAAATAATTCAAAAAATTGTTTGTATGTATTCTTATCTTCTTGAGTTGGCTCATCTGGATATCCCATAGTAACATAATGTAAAAATTTCCATCCATGTGGTCCCCATATATCTGGTCCGCTCATAAAATGGTATATATAATAGTATATAAAAATTTATATAATATATACTAATTATACAAAATTAGTTTTGTAAATATAAATCAATTAAATCTTGTTTTTTTGGTTTTTCTAAATTAATATTAATATTTTTATTCTGTAAAATTGTTAAAATCTCATCTTTCTTCATTTTTTTTAGTTTTGATAAAGTTAGTTTATTTTCAAAAAATATTTTGTTTTCACATTCTAATCCATCTAAATTAGGTAATTTTTTAATAATATCATCATGAAAACTGAATAGCTTTTTGGAAGAATTACAAATAGGTTCATAATAATCCTTATATTTAGCTAATAATATTGTCGGTCTATATAAATTTTTTTCAGAATATAAATCATATGTTATTTCTTCATTTTCAAAATTAAAGTAAACTAAATTAACTTTTAATACCTCATGAATATCATTTTCTAAAGTTTTCATTATTTTGCTAATATGTGATAATTGTTCTTTTTTATTTAAAATATTAAATTTATCATCAGAACAATATAAAATTGAGGATACTAAAGATATATTTTTATAAGAATTATCATTAACTAAAACCCCATAACGATAAAATGAGGAATTAAAATAATCTTTAAATTTTGTAAAATCATATTTAACAGTATTATAGCTTGTAGGGAAATCATTATTAGATGATTCAGCTAAATAATTAATAATTGTATTATAATTTAAAACCATTATTAATTAATATTATAAATACTCTTTTAAATTATTTTGATTATAATCTTGATTAAAATCTTGATTAAAATCTTGATTAATATCTTCAATTATATTTATCATAAAAAGGAAAATTTTATTGATTAATTCTTGTTTTGATTCATAGTAAGGTCTAATTAATTTAATGGTATCAACCCATGTGAAAAAACCAATATCATCTACTTCTTTATTTTGAATAACATTTTTAGTTTCTATTTTAGGTTCAACATCATTTTTAGATAACGCTAAATAGTAAACATGTTTATAATTTATATTGTTAGTTCCTTTAAATTCATCTTGAAAAGTAAATAAATTATTTAATAATGTATAATCACTATCTTTTAAATTTGTCTCTTCATAAATTTCCCTAATTGCACAATTTAAATTTGTCTCTCTATTATTTTTTTTTCCTTTTGGTAATTCCCATTCTTGATCTTCATAGTCAGATTCAAAATAATCAATAATATTATTTTTTTTCAAATAATTAAATTTTTTCTTAGATTTATAAAATTCATTCATATATTGTGATTGTCTTGCTGTTGACTTCCATAAACTATTCCATAATTTATCAAAATTATTTTCCTTAATATCACTTACTTCTTTTTTCGACATTAATGAGAACATTTTTTGTATTTTTTTAATATCATTATAATCATAATTTCCACGTATAAAATCAATGTAATTTAATGAATTTTTTCTTTTAACTAATAAAAATTTTATTTTGTTTTTGTAATAATTAATTTTGTGAATATTGTTAAGATGGCTATAATTAAAATTATTAATTTCTAAATAATCATTCAATAAAAATTTTTGAAGATGATTAATAGATATATCCATATCAAGTTTAATACACATAATTCCTATTGAAGTAATTGGTAAATTACACTCTTTCACAATATGTCCAAATTTACCGCAATTAGAACAATATTTCTTTTTTTCAGTCATATCTATATATATATAAATGAATTTTTTTAAATAAATTAATGGAAGATGAATATGATATTAGTTTAAAAAATAAATACACCTATCTATTGGATCATAAAAAATATTTATTACCAATTAGTGTATTTATGCCATGTATGTTAGTTAATCATATTTTTCTAAATTATGTTTATATTTTCTTTTCTAGTTTTATATCTATTTTAATATTAACCTATAATTTTCCTTATCTATCAAAATTAGCTTATTTAAAACCTATATATTTTAATGATTTAGATGCAGATGATACAAATAATAAAATTTCAAAGAAAAGAATTCTTTATAATATGGGTATATCAAATAAATTTAAGAAAAAATTCATTATATTACAACAATTTTTTTTCTCAATAACTTTATCTTTAATATTTGATTACATAAAATATAAAGAGGAAGACAATGATTATAATTTTGTAGAATTTATAGCATTTTTTGGAGGATTACTTTCAATTCATACAAGATTAATTTTAATATTAGGAAGAATCTTTTTAAATTATCTTTATTATAAAAAAGAAAAAGAAAGACAAAAATTATTAAATATAATTAATACACAAAATCAATTAATTATTTCTTAAAATTGAAATCAATATATATATAAAAATATTAATTTAATATATATAATGGATTTAGAACCTCCAAAAAAGAAAATTAAATTATCAAACGATGATAACAATAATGAAAATAATAAAGATACAAATAAAAAAATATTAAAGAAATTGAAATAAATATTCAAGTAATAACAACACATTTAAAATTTTGAATTGGTTGTTTTGTAACAATTAAAATATTATCTTGAGAAAATCCATATTGATTTAATAAATCTTTAATCATTCTATCAATAGTAATATTTGGTGGATTTTTTGAAAATTTATCTTTTGGTAATCTTCTTATTGAATCAAAACTTCCTTTTTTGTAATTGTAAGGAGACAAATAATTATTTTTATTAATATATTTAATATTAAAATTTAAAAATATATTTGGATGTTCATTACCAATTATAGTAAATATAATTTGGTTTCTAAAAGCATAAAAAGACAAGTAATTTATTATTTTGGGGATATTAAAACTACTGTCAGTCGCATTCAAATTTAAGGAATTAAAATCAAATATAATCATTTTTGATTTTTTAAAATCTTCTAAATTATTTTGATAATACCAATAACAATAATGTTCTTTATCTTGAATTTTAGCTAAAGTAAATTCAAAATTATCTTGGTGATGAACAAAATTTATTTTATTATTTAATACTTCTTTACATTTATTATATTCAATAATATCATCATTAATTACTTTTATTTTTTTCTGCCAATTTAGTAAATTAATTTTATTTTGATTTATTATATTTAAATCATGTGAAACAATATTTTTTTTAACATAATTTGATTCATCAATTGTAATAGGTTGTTCAAAATGTTTAAAAATATCATCACAAATAAATTTACTAATAACACAGCATGTTGTTCCAACTAATAATAATACAAGTAACATTATAAATATATATAAAATAATTTAAATATTAATGAATTACTAAATAATTTATATATGTTTTTTTACATATATCAATAAATTTACTTAATAAAACAAAAAATAAAGCTGTTAATAATGCTTCTAATAAGTAAAAAAATAACATACCATACCTTATTGATATACTTCCTAAATTAAATTTTTTATTTTTATATTTCTGTAAATCGGGAACACCATCTTTATTAAAATCGAATAGGATACATGGCATAAAAACATCATAAATAATACTTTTCAATATAGGATTAAGAGCATTTGAAGTAATTCCTGCAATAATTATAGGTATCAAGTTTAATTGTAAAAAATAATCAATTAAATTTTTTTTATTTTCAACATCCATATATATTATATTATATTATATTATAATATATTATATATATGATTTTTATTGAAGAAAATATAAAACAATATTATGAAATTAAAGATAATTATGATAATAAATTTAAAAATAAAAATGTTAAAGTAAAAGATAAAATTTCTTTTAATGATAAACATTATAAATATCATTTTTTAGGTAATTTTGATACTACAAGTAAAAATTTTACTTGGGCTTGGAAATTAAAATTTAATATGAATAAAAATAATTATCTAATGAATAAAGATAATATTACAAAAGCTAAAAATATACAAAAATATTCAAATAATTTATTATCAATAGGTTTTAGTAATATGGATGTAATTGAACCAGAAAAATTAGAAAAATTTTCTATTTATTTTTTTGATATCTTTACTAGTCCTATGGTTAATTTTAAAAGTGAATTTGAATATACTAATTTTCTAATTACTTTATTTTTTATAACTAAAGGATATGTTAATAAATATTATTTATATGAATATAAAGAAAAGAATATTATTAATATTTTACTTGTTGAAGTAAATTAATATATATATATATATATATATAATACATGAATAATAACATTTTATATTTAATAATAGCAGCTATGTTTTCCAAAAATTTTGAAAGTATTTATAATAGAATAAAATATAATAATAATCAAGAATCAAACCAAATAAAACTTTTACAAAAAAAAATAAAAGATTTAGAAGTTGTTGATAATCCATTAGCACCACCACATAAAAGAGCAAATAATATTTACATATCCCAATTAAAATCAATACCAACTAGAGGACCAATCGATGATTTTCAAGTATTAGGATTACTTTCAAATTTAATCAGTGATAAAAAATTACAATTATATGGAAGAAGAACACACAGAACATCTACAATTTATGAATATTACTTAATTGGAAATGATGGTAATAATTTTAATTTTAAATATCCTTTAGCAGATAGAGAAGAGATAAGAAATGGTGAGTTGATAACATTAAGTGATTTAGATGAAAATCCCTTCAAGGCTGTTATCTACGAAAATAGAGAATATAGATATAATCCCTACATATAAAAATTGAATTATGTATAAATAAAAAAATTTATTTATATATAAATGAGTCTCATACATAAGTTTCCAGATATTATTCTCCCCATCCAAAATAATTTTGATAAAAATAAATTAAAAGTATTTTTTAAAAATTATATAGAAGATAGTAATATTCATTCTTCTGAATTACTTTGGTATAAATATAATTTTGAAGATATTAATCAAAAAAGTCATTATGAAGAATTGTTATTTGAGTGTTTTGATAAATATATTCTAAAAATTAAATCTAAAATAAAAATAAAGAAATTAGAACTGGTTGAATTTTTAGATATAATAAAGAATCTAATTTTTAAGGTTCATAAAATAGAAAAATTATTGAACAAACCTAATACAGAAAAATTATATAATAATACTTTTAATAAAAAAGTGAATAATAAAATTTCAACTAATAAACCAAAATTCTTTTCTTGTCTTGGTCCTCCAAAATTAATGAAAAAACTTAATGATTCTGAATATAATCCTTTTGATGATTCTAAATTAAGTGAAAAAGATTTAGAGTGGTATGAAAATTATAAAAATAAAAAATTATTACATTTTAGTGGTAGATTTTATAATACAATACTGTTTTCTTTTTTCATAGAAGAAACATGGATTGATGAACTCGTAGAAAAAACATTATGTAAAGATGCTTATTTGGTTTTAAATGTATTACAATTATATTTTAATTTTTTCTCAAATATCATCCATACTTTGAATAATGATGAAACATTACAAATTGTAAATGTGTGGTTGCAACATTTCATGACAAAATTATTTACTTATAAAAAAAATCTAAAAGAATTTCAAAAAACTAATAGTAAAAATGTAAATAATTTTATTAAAATTCAAGAACTAAAATATAATATAAATAGCTTAATTTTTCTAAAAAAAATCTTTAATATTAATTATAAAGATGATATTTTTAAAGATATCAAAAATATTTTAATTGAATTACATAATGAAATTATGAGTAATGATAGTAATATTATTTATAATTATTTTAAAAATTTAGGAAATAAATTAAAATATATTGTAAGTGATACAGATTTTGATAATTTTTTAATTAAAGTATCTCTTTCAGATAATTCTAATGTTATAAATAAAATTAAAATTTACCAACTACTTTATGACATGTTCAAATATAAAAAAACTACAATATGTTCAAGTTTAAAAAACTATTTTGATACTTTAGATTTTAACAAGAAAGAAATTAAAACATGTATTTATGATTATACAATATATTCAATTAAAAATAAAATTTCTTCATCTTACATATTTTACAATTTAATATTTAATAATGAAGAGTTTAGTGAATTTTTTATTGAAAAATTAAAATTTGATTTGTTATACAACCAGGAGGAATTTAATTTTAAAAATAATTCTTTTGAAAATTTTGTTAGTGGTTTCACTGATAAGATATTAAAAGATAAAATTAATACTATTTTTCTTAATATCAAAAACAAACAATCAAAAGATAAAAATAACTGCTTTTTTCTTACTCAAAATTATTGGCATGATTATATTAATACTGGTTATATTAAACATACTGACGAAATATTTTCTGACTTGGGAAATTTGAATATTAATTTAACTAATTGGAATGATTATATTAATTATTTTCATCCTCATGTTGGCAATGTTAATATTAATCTTAAGTTCAAAAATAGAATTATAAAAGTTGAAATGTTACCGGCTCATTACTTTTTAATGAATGGGAAAAAGATTTTTGAAAATTATGATACTAAATTTGAAGAAACAATTAAGAATAATTTAATAAAATCTGGTATTTGGGATGTTACATGTAAATTAAATACAGATGAAACTCTTTTTAAAAGTGATAAAATTGATTTGATTAAAATGTTTAAAATTGAATACTTTAAAGAAGATATTGTAGAAAAAATAGTTAATAGAAATATTTTGTTTACAAAAGAACAAGTTTTAATGGCTAATATTTCTAATCTATTGAAAGTAAATAAATTAAATTATGATAGTATTTATACCAATCTAAAAAAGTCAATTGATAAATTTGATATTGATGAAGACTTGTTTAACAAAGTATTAGATACAATGATAAATAGAGATTATATAAAATTAGAAGATGAAGAATTTTCAAAATTATATTAATTTATTAAAAAATAAGATATAGTTCCAATTATTGAACCAAAAATAATATCTTTTAAATGATGTCTATGACCTAATATTCTTGTATAACATATTACTAAAAAACTTACAAGTGAGATTAATTTACAATTATTATTTCTTAAAGCAAATAATAAAGTTACAATACTCATTGATGTATGTCCTGAAGGAAATGATGAAAATAAATAATTAATTTTTTTATTAGTATTTTTTTTATAAAATAAATCTTTTATTTTTATAAATTCATTTTTAATATTTTTCTCATTATAGCCAAGTAAATCTAATGTAAATGGTCTTGGATGTAAAAATAAATTTTTCAAAACGTTTGTTAATATATTATTAATTATTAGTGTTTTTAAAAATGACTTTACCTCTTTTTTCTTTTCTTCTTTTGTTACATCTTTTTTATAAATTAAAAAAATACCTAAAAATAACATGAAATGTAAATCTAGGAACATTGGAAATATTTCATTTTTATAAATTTTTTTTATACTATCTGTTATTAAAAAAGTTTTGTTTGAAATATTATAATAATTATAAAATACAATATTCATTTTTTCAAATAGACCTAATATAGACCAAATAATTTGACTATAAAATAGACATTTTAGTATCATATAAGTATTTGATATTAAAAAATTGATATTTATAATAATTATATTTTTAAATTTATGTAGAAATGAGTAATCATAAAATAGTTAATCCATTTTTTTCAGATTCTACTAAAATTGTAAATCCAGAAACAGAAGAGTATATAGATAAAACTTCAGATAACATTTTTAAATATTATAAAGATATTTATATTGTTTGTCTATCAAAACCTATTCCTCTAAAGGAAGAGTATTTTGAAAGAGAAATTTTAGAAGAAGACTTTAATGAATTAAGTAAAAATATAATTTTGTATCGAGCTCCTATCGATATAATTAAACATAGTGTTCATTTTGAAAAAGTAATTTGTAAACGGTATGAATATGTTGAATTGTATAATATCTTTGGTTATGAGATGAATGATTTTATCTTATATTTTCCAATTTTAAATATTCCTTTTTTATATATTCAAAATTATATAAATTTCTACCTAAATACAACTACTTTAAAAAATTTGTATCACTCTGTAATTATTGGTAAATATTTTCAAAACAATTATATAACCTTAAATCATTTTTTAAATATTAAAGAAGGTGATTTTTGGGAAAAAAATAGTTTTGATAAAAATTATAGTAAAGAATTTGAATCAAGATTTTTTAATATAAAGAAAGCAAAAAGAGTATTAACATCAAGTGGTGATTACTTGGATGAAATTTATCATAAAAAAGATTATTTAGATGCTTCTATTGTTACAATTGATAATGAAGATATATTTACATTTAAAAAAGGAGAATATAATAATGAACAAATTTTAGATTTAATAAAAAATATTGATGAAAGAAAAAGAATAATTTTGTTTTGTAGATTAATTACAAGTATAGAATATTTTTCTATTATTAATGATAAAAATATTACTAATTTTATGCTAAAAACTATTAAAAAATATATGATGCCATTAAGATATTTGTTAAATTACAATTGGGTTATGTTTTATATTAAAGAAGGTATGTTTTCAAAACAAGAAAATATTACACTTGAAGATGATTTTGTATTTACATTAGATTCTGCTAGTAATCTTCCTGTGTATCCTTTTGTTTTTGAACATCCTTATTTGAATCCTTATTTTGTAATGTTTTCAGATTATGAAAATCTAAATGTAAATAAAAATATTTCTGGTGTTAGTTCTTATACAAGCACTTCGCTTCAGAAAAAAATTTATGGTGGATTACCAACATTAGATGATTTTAAAAGAAATTTAAATATTTTCATTACTGGTAATACGTTATTAGATATATTTAATGGATTTGATTTCAAGAAATATAAAACTTATATTACGGGTAGCGTAATGACTGCTTGTGCACAAAAGTCACATCCATTATTGCATACATTTAAAAGAGATAATCAAACCTTTGAAAATGATTATGCAACTATTTTTAACCGTTTTTTACAAGAATACTATGCAACATCTGATATTGATGTTATTATAGATGAATTTGATACATACAAATTTATTAATGCATCTACGGAATTCTATAATGTTATTAATAAGAATTTAAATTATCCCTTTTCAACAAATAAACTTGATATTGAAGTTAGTAGTATTATATTTTTCAATGATGATTTCTTAAATGAATTCTTTGTTACTGCAGATATAACTTTACAACATTTTACATCCTGGATTATAAATAGTGGTGATGAAGATATGTGGCTTAAAACAATATTTGCAAGTTATATTAAAATTTTATATAATGAAGAATTAGATAAAATTAAAAAATTATTTCCTGAAGATTATTCAGAGTATGAATTTAGTAATTTATTTGATTTTAAATTAGAAAACGTAAAATTTAAATATTATAATAATAAAATGAATTCTGTTGTATCTAAATTTGTTGGAACTTGTCCGGATTTAGACTTAATTAAAGATTATGAAATAGATTGTAATCCAGAAAAATTAGAAAAGTTCAAAACATTTTCTAACAAACCAAAATTGTATATTAATGTAAAATCAAGGATTAACATGTATCCTTTCATTAATCACAAATTTGAAATATTTCCAAATAAAAAAGAATATCATCCGATAAATATGGTGAGTAAATTTCATTTACCATGTGTTAGAGCTATGTATAATGGGGATAATGTTTATATGTTACCATCATTTATAACAGCACAAATGACATTTATGAATACAGATTTTAAATATCAATCTGGTAATAGTGATCCTATTAACATTATTAATAAATATAAAAGTCGAGGATATGGAATATATTTAAATAAAAATGAGAAAAAGAAATTTATGAAGTATATTTTGGAATCTGAATTTTGGAATAATTTATATAATATTTCAAGTTATACTAATACTAATCATAAAATTTTTAATGTAACTCCTTTTACTTCTAAAATTTTTCAGCCAAGATTATGGAATGTAGATTGGTATAAATACTATCATA
>CEOK01125500.1_pt1 | contig 10452 bp, 11 predicted proteins | sample 427001 | NCBI WGS metagenome assembly CEOK01 (sample SAMEA2591108, study PRJEB7988) | marine metagenome | isolation source: saline water (ENVO:00002010), including | reverse complement strand
CCTTATTGATATTACAGAAGTGTGACAAATTCATAAAAAGCATCTACGCGTTACATATAACTGCAAAAATACAGTAAAATCATGTGGATGACCCGCCAAATGCGGTCATTTCAGTGTTTTTGATTAATAACCATTAAATCGGAAACTTAAGCACCTATTATCGGGAAATAAACTGAGAATATGGTCTCGCCACCTAAATCACTAGTGATTTGCAAACGCCCTCTATGGCGGTTCACAATATGTTTCACAATTGCAAGCCCAAGCCCTGTACCGCCCAACTTACGTGTGCGGGCTTTATCCACGCGGTAAAATCTTTCCGTGAGGCGGGGTAAATGAATTTCCTCAATACCCTCCCCTGAATTGACGACACTTATAATCATCATTTTTTTGAGTTCGTCCGTTTCAAGAATGATTTTAACCGTTGAGTCTTCGTAACCATATTTAATGGCATTCTCCAAAAGATTATGCAGCACCTCACTCAACTCGTCTTTTTTCCCCAAAACAATCGGGCTAAGTGATTGCGGCAAATTGTTTGACAGCTCAATATTCATGCCACGTTGCGCTGCCCTATAGGATGTCAAACCGGCAACCTCATTAATCACATCTACCATCTGCACATTATCATTGGGGTGCAGATGCTCTTGCGCCTCAACGCGCGATAGCGACAACAAACTATCAATCAAACGCTGCATACGCGCCGCCTCTTCCTGCATAATGCCAAGAAATTCAACCCGCGCCTTAGGGTCATCCGCAGCCGTGGTCTGGAGAGTTTCAATAAAACCGGTCAGAGCTGTGAGCGGTGAGCGTAATTCATGGCTCACATTAGCGACAAATTCGGATCTGATTTTATCAAAGCTGAAACGAGCCGTGACATCATTCATAAAAACCAAACAATGGTCACTCGGAAAAGGAACAAATTTGACAACATATTCATGCTGGACATCATCATAGCGCAGGTAGGTAAGAGGGCTCGCTTCACCAAATTCATTTATGCTGTTGAGGGCTTGGTTAATGTCTGGATGGCGTAAATAATATTCAAGTGGCTGGTTTAAAATGCGCGCGCCAAGAACGTTAAGAGCCGCTTGATTGGCTTGAACAACTTCTCCATTTGGGTCAACAAGTATCAGCCCGCCATCAATCAACAAGTCAAAATTATCGAATAATTTCTGGGGGTCTGTTGTCATTTTTAAACCGGATGCCCATGCATGAAGGTATATGATTACATAGTAACCCTTTTACCATAAAGCGACAGGAAACTTTAAATTAGGCTCAAGTAATCGGCCAAATCAATCTTCATACCACTTTTTAGGTGGAGAATTACGGGCAGATTTGCGAGGACGCGGCGGTGAACTCCGTCCGGCATTCATCTCTTTGGTAGAGACAGAGGCTTGCTTCTTAGTTGCAGGCTTCCTCTTAGAAACCGGAGCTTTTTTGGGTGTTTCAACGCGTTCGGCAATATCACTCTTGAAGGGAATTTTTTCGCCAATAGACTTTATGATATCCGGATTAAAAAGCGTTTTATTCAATGTGTCACGAACTGACGACAGAGAGGCACTTATTGAAGCTGATATTTTTTGAGCAACCGGAACAACTGTCACTTTCGGCGCGGCAGCATCTTGAAGAGCATCAACTTTGGACACCTCCCCGACATTTTCTTCTGTTTTTTCTTCTTCAGCAGGAGGTGCAAAGATTAACTCCTGTGAAGATTGATCCTCTTGAGATGCAAAGGTATTTACCTCATTGGTTTCAGCAACGCCGTCGGCTTGTGTTGGCTTATCAAGCGAAGGCGAGACCATAGCTCTCGCATCAACACTCTCAATCGTCCGCGCAGCATTCTTACGAATATTGCGGCGGATTTCGACAAATGTCATATGCACGCCTCGGCTTAATACCAAAATCAGAATACGCAGACTATCTGCCAGCATGCCTATAATATCGAGAATTGTTTCAATAACAAACCGCAGTAAATAGACCAGCGCGCGCGCAACATAAATAAAGCCATCGCCTGTACGTGCCGCAATCTCAATGAGGCTTTGCCCAAATGCCTTGATCAAACTTGAGAAACGCAGGAACATCATGACAATAACTTTGCCCGACCGGCTGCGGCGTTGGCTTCTTATCTGTCTGTCTTCCGACAATACGAATGAAATAAATGCCAGGAATGTTCCCATTGTGGCAACAATAAGTGCTGTAGATCCAAACCACAGGGTAGAAACAAATTTGACTTTCTCTTCGGGCAAATCCGCAACATCAAAACCGCGCGCTCTTGCCCGCGTAAAGCTCTCACTCCCGGCCGGTAAAAGCGCACTATCTTTGAAACACCAGTCTTCAAGGGTGCCGCAGACAATCGCAGTAAGCTGATAAACTTGCACTTTTTCGACTTTTTCACGGTAAACTTTGCGAAGTTCATTACTTCTTGTAACCAGATCGCTCTTTTTTTCCTGTAAAGCCGGGATTAACTGTGCCTGTGATCCGGACATTTCGAGCGAGGCCTGTTTTTGGACATTAATCTCGCCTATCTGTCTGTCAATTTGGGTGTTAATAGTTTCAAGCCTTTTTGCATAATCGGCTTTTGAGTTGGCAATCAACTTTTGAACTGTCTCTATTTGAGTGTTACGCACCTGCGAAAGCCGCTCGGACTGGGACGCAATGATTTTGCGCAAGCGGTCCTGCTCAGTTGACAGGCTCCGCTGTCTGGTTTCAAAGCTGGATATTGAAACACGCAGTTCCTCATCGCGTTGATTTTCCAGCTTGGCTATGGCAGCACTTAAATCGTCAATCTGACTGTTACTGGCAGAGTTAATTTCTCTTACAATCTGTGACCGACCAAAAAAGAAGTCATCCGTGCTTTCAATCTGCTCTTGCCTGTTTTCATTGATGCCTGAAATTTGAACTTTGATTTCATCAATTTGCTGCTTGTAACGGCTGTTAATATTACTGACAGCATTCTGCCTAAGACGCGTCACATCTTGAATGGCAGCACTTAAAAGGGTTATTTCTTCTCTCAAAACTTCATCGGCATTTCCCATATTTTGCGTCTGCAAACTATCCAGCCGTGCAGTCAAAGTTGTTAGGGTTTCATTATGCTCACGTGCAGCAATATCAACGCGACGCTTGCGATCAGCCTCAAGATTCTCGATTGGCATGGCAAATTGCTGACGTATTTGCTGAGGTGTCATTGAGGTGAAGCGATTTATATCACGATCAAGGGTCTCAATGGCATCAAGAACCTCATATCTCTCATTCACAAGTTGACGCGTCTGCTGTGTGATGTTGGTATTTTGCTGGATTAGGGCATTGAACATGGTCTCAAATGTGACAAATGTCAGTGCTGTGAGACCGGCAATAAAAGCCAGTGTCATCCCCAGACGATTTGAAATACGCGAGTGATACAGCCCGGATGCGAGATAAATTTTGGTAGGCTCTAAAATAGCAATAACTACAAATGGTAAAGCACCCATAACTGCTCGCGTGTGCACCCCGAAATCTCTCTCAGCTTCAGGGATATTCACAAAAACAGAAATACCTTGAGAAAAGGCAATAAAAAGTCCGATAATCGCAGCGACGATTTCAACAACCCATGCTGTAATATAAACAGTTCTTCCGAGATTATAGCTTGAGCTGATACTCGGATTTATATTGGGCGTAGCCGCAGATACCATGTTTCCGGGGCTTACAGAAGCCTCGGCAGGTTTTTTGGCTGTTGAAGTCTTACCCCTTGCCATTGCAAAACTCCTAATACATTACGCAACATTGAGAGCATTACATGGATTAAATGACTTAACAACAGAATTTGGATTGAAATTATCACCACTTCTGAGGCGCAAAAAATTAAAATTTAGTGTAGCTTACACAAAGCGAAACTATAAATATAAAGGCGTAAAATGTCAGAACAGTTTGGGTATTTTAAACCCGGTGGTGTTACGGTTTTTTTAGAATTTTTAAGAAAACTTGGCATAAGCAGGGGAGCTGTTCGTCGGCAAATTCAAAAAATTTGGAAAAACCGAGGATATGAAATCGTCGATGCGACAATCCACGGCATCAAATACCGTTTAAATATTCGAGATAATACGACAGACGGAAAAATCCTTACAACATCAAAATTTTATGACTTCCAAGAAATTGATGCCCTTGCTCAAGCCGCTGACACATCCCAGCTAGATAAAGTTTTTTTAGATATCGGCGCCAATACCGGACATTACTCTTTGAGTTTAGCACAGCGCGGGTTTACCAAAATTATTGCAATTGAACCCAACCCCCCAACGCTGGAACTTTTATCCTTTAATGTAAAAATTAATAATCTGGACCCGGTTATCTCCATTGTCCCTTTATGTATTGGCGATGGCACAAAAGTCCCTTTTTACAGCGGCAAAGGCCTCGGCACCGCAAGCGTTTTCAAAGAAGATGGGGATGACAGCCCTCCTATTTATGTTGAGTCCGAAACGCTCATAAATATTTTGAAAAACCAAAATATAACAAAAATAGACGCGCTGAAAATTGATATTGAGGGCTTTGAAGATCGCGCCCTATTTCCGTTTTTTGATGAGGCGCCCAAGAGCCTCTGGCCAACATGTATTGTGATAGAGCCAAATAGCACATCATGGGAAAAAGATATTTTAAGCCGATTGGAAACACTTGGTTACGTTAGAACCGGGAAAACCCGTGGCAATGTTATTCTGAACCGAGCTTAATTGTTTTCAAGCATCTCATAGAAACGATAAATCTCTTCAGCAGCATTAATATCTTGTGCGCCCTGCCCCAATATCTCGCCAAAATACATAAAAGGTGACGGCACGACATGACCTGACCCCTCAAGCTGGTAAAGTGCAATATGTTTCTGCCCTGCACGTAAAAAGCGGGTCACTTTGGTATCAGGATTACCATCCAATTCAGCAAAATGAGTTGTAATCTGCTCTTCCTGTGAAGCTTCAGCGAGGCCAGCCCAGTAGTTTAATGTCTCATCTGACGACAAAACCTCACCTCGGCTTGCATTGCCCAGCACTTCAACCAAGCCACCCAAATAGGGATTAATTGGATCTTTGGTGCCGTTAAAAATAGACATATGCACCGGCTTGCCTGATTTGGTGCAATCCAGATTAGCATCCACAGGCATATTCGCTGCAATCGGCACGGCAATAAAAATACTTTCCGGCGCTTCCATTGCCATTCGATAAACCATGTGACCACCATTTGAAAAACCCGTCACAATCACCCTTGACGTATCAATGCCATAATCTGTTTGCAAACGCTCAATCATCGTTTTCACAAAACTGACATCGTCGATGTTTTCGACATTCGCCGCATAGCTCGCACTGCCTCGGCAGTCATTCCAGTGATTTTCATAACCATCAGGATAGACAACCAAAAACCCATGCGCGACTGCCAGATAATCAAAGTCGTAGCCTGATAAATCACGCATATTTTTGCCCGATCCCATGGAACCATGGAAATAAATGACGACAGGAGCATTACCTTTGAGGCTATCAGGCTTGAACACATGATAGGCGCGTTCCTTTCCATCAACAGCTAAGCTGTGTTCTTCCAGAACACCGTTCTCAGGTGCTGACCGCAGAGCATAAAACGCTATCTTGTCGGCTAATAGATAATAAGCAAAAGCCAACAATGTTGCGAACACTATAATAATGATGACAATATATCTCATGATTTTTCCCGGAATTATGCTCCATAAAGGAGGTTATTAATCTGGTTGGGAAAGTGGCGCACCGGGGAAGATTCGAACTCACGACATCAACCTTGGCAAGGTCGTTCGCCGGTACCCGGCTCACCATCCGCTAAAGCGGAATGCGCTCTAACCCCCAGAAATCCAACAATTACAGACTAGCAAAATTTGCCCAGAGTTTAAATGAAAACATTATTTGCTGAAGCAACTGTGACATAACTGTGCCAAATCTTGCCGCCGACCCTTCCTCCCCACAGCCCAAATAAAAAAAATTACTTGAACAGTAAATTAGTATTGAAAAATAAAAATTTTAGGAGCATATAGCTTTCATAGGCTCAATCAAGATGCCTGATGGTTGCCAAAATGGAATGGTCGCTGCTCTCTAACATTATTATAATAATCCAACTGGGTTCGGTCATTTTTGGGACAGCCTTGGCAGCCCCGCTATTGTCAAGCCTGTCCCCAATTCGCCGCAGATATGGCTTTATATGTATGGCCATTGGCAGCATGTTTTCACTTCTTGCAACAGCGTCAGCAGGGCTTTTAGTTTTGTCTTTTGCCAATGGCTTTTGGTTTTTGTCGAGCGTAAGAGGCTGGTGGCTTCTTTCTCACCAAAACATTTACCAGGCTTCAAAACCAGAAACAGCCCCTCTTGTTGCGACAGAGGTGGTTAGCAAAGCCGCCGAAGTCGTCGCCGAGGTTATTACTGAAACAGTCCAGACAGCCTCGGAAGTTATTCAGTCAGAAAATAGACCGCCAGACGCAATTTAAGCGTTCCCGAATTTATATATGCCAATGCCAAATTGCTGGGCCAAGCCTGCCCCCCTCCACAAAAAACACAGCCAGATAGATATATAATTATTGAGCCTGACATATAGTCAGCTAATAATGGGGTTTCTCATAGTTGGAGAAAACTTGGCGATAACTTTATTTTTTTGGGAGACACTTATGTCTAAAGGGTATTTGGTTGCTAACCTCAGAGTGCAGGACGAAAATTGTTTTAAAGAATTTAGCGAAGCCGCAGTTCCACTTATAGAAAAGTTTGGTGGAAAAATATTGGCACGAGGACCTGGTGCTGACAGACATGAAGGGGGGCTAACAGGCTTAGTAACCTTGCTAGAGTTTGAGAGCAAAGCCGCCGCTGAAAAATTCTATTTTAGTGACGAGTACCAGGCTGCAAAAGCAATAAGAGATAATGGTGTGGATACAGACTTAATGATTATTGAAGGTATTTAAGCCTATTTCTGTTTCTGATTGTCGCCACCTTAGTCTCCACTGTGAGACAGCTATGCCAATGCTGGATTCCAGATGGACGGACTAAAAGGATTAGTCGACACGATACATAATGGTCTGCTCGCCATCTAAGAAGTTTGCTTCATCATTCCTGATAGCTTCAATAACTTCTTTATTTTTTCCCAATTCAAAGAATTGATTTAAACCTTCCTCATCATCAAAAGTAAGTTCTGTTATGACGTTATATTCGCTAGGAACACCATCTGATTCCAGCGGTAACGTATCATTAAGCATATTAGATTTAAGAAGATAGGTTCTTTTGTATCCTGTTAAGGTAGGAAATAAACTCTCAATCAAAGGAGCGTGATTGCTTTCGTAATAAGATTTAAAGTCTTCTTCAGAGATTGAAGGTTTTTTACAAATTAGTGCAATAAGTCTCGGCATACCTATCTTTATACACCTCATATTATATTAAAACAAACCAACACCCCCACCCAAAAAAACACAGTCAAATAGATATATAAATATTGAGCCTGACACATAGTCAGGTAATAATGGGGTTTCTCATAGTTTGGAGGTATAGATATGCTTAGAGCTGCTTTTGTATTTTTACTTCTAATTGGTTCAGTCAATCTTGTTAACGCTCATCCTGGCGGAACTGCTGCAGATGGATGCCACTATTGTTGGACTAACTGTGCTCAATGGGGCGAAGTTGAGGGCGCAAGACATTGTCATGGAAACAATATTGAAGAGTTAAGCCCCAAGTTCACCCCTATTGGTCATCATGAAGAAAGTGATGAAGAAGCTGATGATGATAAGTCAGATGAAGCAGGTGATAGTTAAACTCAGATAAATATATAGACACAACGAACTGTGACTAATCTAATCTGTATGCTCCAGGAGGAAGTCTGCTGGTTCCAGGAGGCGTCCTTCTGGGGCGTGTATCTATTAAGTCATTAAAGTTTTCATAACCCATCATTTTTGAGCCTAAGTCCCTAAGTTCTTTATTTGATAATGTGGGTTTTGTTTTATTTTCTTTGTTACCTGATACTACTAAGTTATTTAAACCACTAGTTTGAGAGTTCTTTTTATTTTGCAATTCACTCTTTAAAACCCTTAACTCTTCAGCCTTAAAATAAGCCTCCTTAACACATGCATTGAAATCTGATGATGGGCTACCATCCTTATTAAATTCAACGTATCCAAATGCCTTGCATTGAGATTTGTATTTTTTCATTTCTAGGTTTGTTTTTTTCTCCTCTTCTTTTGAGGACTTGTCGTAATAAGCTACTTCAAGTTTCATAACTTCATCTTCATAGCTAAAACCATCTAAAAAAACATTCACTTCATTCTCAATGGCCTTCATTTCACGTATTAATTTTTCTTGTGAAAGCCTATCCGATGCCTGACTTACCGTTGATAATCCCAGAGTAAGCACCCCTACAATTGCGCTTGAAGCAGGATTAATTTTCTGAGACTTACCAACAAATTCTCTTATGTAGTCACCAGACGCTAATTTGCCGTTTTGTATTCAACTACACCGAAACCATCCCTATCAACTTCTTTGCCTCTCCAAAACTCGACTTTGCCGTAATATTTTCTCTCTTTGAATTGGGTGGGATAGGTAATTACTCCATTAAGCTTTTGATTTGATAATTTCCATAAACCGAACTTGCTATTCTCTCTAAGGTCGAACTTACCTTTGAAAACCCTCCCGTCAGAGAGATAAATTGCACCTAAAACATTATTGCCGTTATTTTGCTTGAACCTAATTTTTACTAAACCATTTCGTATGACTTCACCTTCAAGTATCGAGCCATTAAGATATTTAATATAATAGGTGTCATCACCATCATAAGTTGCCGTCCAGCCATTCATCTTTCCAATCACGAAATTTGCTATGACTTCCTTATTGCCATCGACTCGGCCTTGCAAACCATTGCCTAAAGCAAGTGCTGGCAAAGAGAAAAGCAGTGCGATGGTGAGGAGTAGTGGTTTCATTAATTTCCCAAATCAAAGTATAGTTGTTAAAATGGTATAAGTATTAATTAGTTCAACGTGACGATACATGTTATGCCAAGTTTTATGATGAATCATTACTAAGTGTAATTATCGTTAGTGAAAGGCGAGGACGACTAATGTATGAAAAACTAGATAATCTTATGATTTATTATGCGTAAATGGATATACAATGCTTGGAATACAGTTTTTGACCACAATCTTAGTCCGTTAAGAAATATTCCCGATGTTCATGTCCGCCACATGATTTTACAAATTTTAGCCTATATGTGGGTTATTGCTTTCAGTATTGCTATTGGTAGTTGGGCGGGTTTCTTCTGGTCTATGTTAGGTCACATTGCCCTCTTGACTGCTATTACTGTTACGGTTGCAACATATAAAGTAGCAGAAAAGAAACCAGAAGTTTTTACTCTTAATAAGTGAGCATCTCCGATGCATTGTTTGTTTATTTTCGGGTATGCAAGTTAAAAAAATATACAAAACAATCTACAACACCTTATTGATATATTATTGAAACAAAAAATACAGTTTCAAAAGTCGTAATAATTATAAAATACTAAACTGCGACCTATTTTACCTCAACACTAATTGCATTATTATCTCACCTCTGCTCGTCTCTCAGGAAAAGTTATCGTCGGATATCAAAGAATAGTTTTGGCAGGAAGGGGCAGACGGTTCGTAGCAAGCCCAAGCTGGCGTCGAGAAAAGCAGTGCGATGGTGAGGAGTGGAGGTTTTATTGATAAATCGACGATTTTTAAGCCCGTACCAATTTTATTTGGTATTAACAAGTTCATATTCAGATATTGCAGATTCTAAATCCGCAAGCTCATCACAACCATTAGGGCACAGTAATTTTAATTTTGCGAGATTGGATTGAGCTGACTGCACATCATCAAGCCTTAAAAATAACTCACCTTGATATTCAAGGGCTAATTTATGGTCAGGCTGAATTGTTAGAGCTTTTTTATAATAAGTTTTACTGTTGTCATAATCACCAATCTTGCGATGAGCAAATCCGAGATAATTGTAAACATCGGCATTATCTGGTTCTTCTTTATTAGCTTTTTTCAACTTTTTAATCGCACGTTTGTATTTATCTTTTTTAATTAATTTTTTTGCATCATTAACAAGTTTGCTGGCACTTGGTTCATAGCCATAACTGCCTGCAGCCCAAGCTGGCGTCGAGAAAAGCAGTGCGATGGTGAGGAGTAGTGGTTTCATTTCAACATATCCAGAATTTGATTAATTTCATTTGCGCAATGTCTCAATGATGAACCCAAGCTAAGGCAACAATAGAAATTATCATTTGCACCATAAAAATACTTACCGAGAGGCGATGTAATAAATCAAAACTTTTGCTCGAGGCATTAGGCTCTTTAAGCAATTCATCTCTTTTTTCATTGATTAATGGCGTTAAATAAAAAGTGTTAAATCCAAAGCCAAAGGTTGAAACCACAGTAAGTATCGCTAAATCACCCCTCCCAGCCTGATAAGCGAAAACACAAGCAAATAGAGTGAG
>CEOK01138324.1_pt1 | contig 10453 bp, 10 predicted proteins | sample 427001 | NCBI WGS metagenome assembly CEOK01 (sample SAMEA2591108, study PRJEB7988) | marine metagenome | isolation source: saline water (ENVO:00002010), including | reverse complement strand
TATTTTTGTTTATAATGCTATTAGGGCTAATTAATTTGATAATTTCAAGACTTGTTGACTTTAAAAGAATATAAACTCTAGTAAACTTAATTCCAGAAGTATTAGAGATTAATGAACCACCAAGGATAGTCAATAATATCAAAAATAAACTTAAATTATTATCATTTTTTATTAAAGATAAACCAGAGTTGCTTATACTGCTTAGTATGCCAATTATATTATCAAGATTATCTTTATTATTTATTAAAACTAGAAATATCAAAATTATTAAAAAAATAAAAATATATAAATCTTCTTTATGTTTGTGTACAATAACTTTCTGATCGAATAAATTAAAAATTAAAAAAAAATTAAAAATTGAAATACACAAAGAAAATATCAGTAATAGTTTTTGACCATTTGTTTGAATGATATTATTAAGTGTATTAGTTGGTAAAAATCCTCCTGATGAGATTAAACTCATGCTGAGATTTAATGAATTAAACATTCTTACCTCTAGAAGGTTAAATAACAAAAAAATTAAAACACTTAATAACGAGTAAAAAAAGAAAATTTTAAGCAGAAGTTCTTTTATATTTGTAATTGATTTGACCCCTCCGTCTTGATTAAAAGTCAAATCATTCATTTTATAATTAAATTTTTTATTTGAAAAGATTACTATTAAAAAAAATAAAAAATATAATCCTCCTAACCACTGCGAAGAAGATCTCCATAAAATTAGTGTAGGATCTAAATATTTAATATTTTTAAATATTGAGAATCCGGTACTTGTTAAACCAGATATAGCTTCGAATAATGAATTGAGAAAAGTAACTTGATAATTGCTAAAATAAAAAGGTAGGGCTATTAAAATCGAAACTAATATATAAACAAAAATTATTAATAAAAGCTGATCAATAAAAGCAATCTGCCTTTTTGCATTTTTTCCATAATAAAATAGAATTATCCCTATTATTAATGATGCTAACAGTGTTGTGATATAAGAATTAACGCTTAAAAAATAATCAAAATAAGAAGAGTATAAAATATTTATAAATGATAAAATACTTACTGGAAAACAAAACAATCCTAAATAATAACTAATTCCTTTTAAGTTCATTATTAAATTGAGCTTATACTAAATATACTCTCAACTTCTTTTAATTGTTCTCTTTTTGCTAAAAAAACTACTAAATCTTCTTTTTCAAAAATGAAATCCGATCTAGGTATTATTACTTGGTCTTTACGAACTATGGCGCCTATTCGAATGTCTTCTGGTAGATTTGATTCTCTAATTTTCTTATTTAATAATTCTGAATTTTCTAAAATTTTAGCTTCAATAAATTCATATTCTCCATCAAGTAAAGAATATACTGTTCCAATTGTTCCTTTGTGGACATGTTCCATTATCCTAGAAACTGTAGTCATTCTTGGGTCAACTAAATCATCTATATTTAGTGAGTCTTGAAGTAAATTGTAATTTGTTTTGTTTACTATTGCTATTGTTCTTTTTTTTGATCCTGTTTTTTCTGCAAGTACGCATGCCATCATGTTATTTTCGTCATCATTGGTTAAGGCTAAAACAGTTTCAGACTCTTCAAGATTTGCTTCTTTAAGTATTTCTTCATCTAAAGCATCGCCATTTATTACTATAGAAGATGAAAGTTCATTAGCAATTTCTTCTGCTCTTTTTTTGTTTTTTTCTATTATTCTTACTCTGATATCTTCGAAATTAGTTTCTAGCATTTTAGCTAAATTTAAGCCGATATTTCCTCCGCCAATTATTAAAATATTTTTGGATATTTTTTCTTCGTGACCGAAAGCTTTAAGAATAGCGTTAAGTTGTTCACTGCTTACAACAAGATAAACATTGTCATCCTCCATTAATTTATCATTTTTCTTAAGATAAATAAATTTTTCTTTTCTTAAGGCTCCTAAAATGTTTGCTTTAAAATCAGGAAATTTTTTTGTTAAGTCTTTTATAGGTATGTTCTTGATTGGACAGTTTTTTTCTATTGATATTTCAAGCATCTTTACCTTACCATTGCCAAAAGGCACGTTATCTAATGATCCAGGAGCTTCAAGTCTTCTATACAATGATTTTGCTACTTCGAGCTCAGGAGAAATAATTACATCTATAGGAATATTAGACTTATTATAAAGTTTACCCCATTTGCCTTCTAAAAATTCTTTAGTGCGAATACGAGCAATTTTTTTAGAAACATTAAATAATGAGCTAGATAATTGACAAACAATCATGTTTGTTTCATCATTTCTGGTAACAGCAATAACCATATCTGCATTTTCTGCTCCTGCATTTTCAAGAACGGTCGGTAAAGTAGCTCTTCCTACAATACCTTTAACATCCTGTGTTTCATTAATCTTTTTTATATCTTCAGAAGATTGATCGATAACCGTAACTGAATGACCTTGTGCGGATAGTTGTTTGCTAATTGAAAAGCCGACTTTACCAGCTCCACATATGATTATATTCATTCTAGTTTATGCCTTTAATACCAAGAGATTTTAGTTTTCTGTGTAGAGCAGATCTCTCCATGCCTATAAAATCTGCTGTTTTTGATATGTTGCCATGATTTTTTTTAAGTTGAGTAATCAAGTATTCTTTTTCAAAATTTTCTCTGGCCTCTTTAAGGGGTGAAGAAAAAGATTTTTCTAAAATAGTTTTATCTGAAGAAACAGTAGTTGTAGCATTTAAGATATCACTAATAAGTTTATCGATATTGTCTTTGCTTTCGTTAGCAGATAAAATTGTAACTCTCTCTACAAGATTTCTAAGTTCTCTCACATTTCCAGGCCAACTATAAGTATATAAGTTATCATTATTAATATTTATCTTTGAAAGCTGAACCCCATTTATTTCTGAAAGTTTCTTTTTAAAATAATCAATTAACAGTGGAATATCTTCTGTTCTTGAAGTAAGAGAATTTAACTCAACTGGAACTACATTCAAACGGTGAAATAAATCTTCCCTAAACTTTCCTATTTCTACTAATTCTTTAAGATCTTTAGATGTTGAAGATATTAATCGTATATTAACATTAATATATACAGAACTATTTAAACGTTTGAATTTTTGGTCAATTAGCACTCTTAAAATATTTGCTTGAGTTTCAAAAGGTATCTCTGAAACTTCATCAATTAATAATGTACCTTTGTTTGCTCTTTCCAAGGCTCCAAAAGATATATTTCCATCAATTTCTTCTCCAAATAATTCTTTTTCATATGTTTTTTCTTTTAATAAAGCTGCGTTTAAAATTACAAAAGGTTCTTTTGATCTTTGAGAATTTTTATGTATCTTTCTAGCTACTAATTCTTTACCAGAACCTGTTGGTCCTGATATTAAAACTCTGCTTTCAGAACTTGCTAATTTTTCTATGGTTTTTTTAATCTTTATAATTGATGGACTTTTTCCAATTAGATCGAAAGAGTGAAATAATTTATCCTCAATTAAATCTTTTTCTTTTTTAAGTGATGCATTTTCTAGAGCTCTATTCACATAATTCAAAATTTTTTCTGTAGAAAAAGGCTTTTCTATAAATTCATAAGCCCCGAGTCTTATTGCCTCAACAGCAATTTGTACCGTCGCATGTCCTGAAATCATTATAACTGGAGTTGATCTATTTTTATTTATAACCATTTTAAGTAAGTCAATACCGTCTTTATCTGTTTTATCTAATTTAATATCAATAATAGCAAGATCAGGTGATTTTTTATTTATTTCTAAAACTGCTTGATCGTAATTTGCAGCAGAACGGATAGCGAAATTTTTTTCTTTTAAGATATTACAAATTAAAAATCGTATATCTGGGTTGTCGTCTATTACTAATATTTCTTTATACATTTATTTTTGGAAATGAAAGCTCAATAGTTGTACCATTACTGTTCTCATTATTTTTAATTAAAAAATTGCCCGAATGTTCATTTATAATTTTGTTAACAATTGGTAAGCCTAATCCTGTACCTTTTTTTTTTGTAGTGAAATAAGGCGTCATTACTTTTTTTTTGTCCGGTATGCCTGTGCCATTATCAATTAACTTAACCATTATATAGTCATTATTGCTAATAATTTCTATGCCAATTTTTCCTTTAAAATTAGGGTTTTTTTGGATTTTATCAGAAAAAGACTCTTCTGAGTTTTTAATAAGATTAATAAACACTCTATTTAGTTGGTCGCCATCACCTTTAATCAAGAAAAGATTTTTACTTTTAATAAGATTAATTTCACTTTTAGATGCGATGTTTACAAAATCAATTGATTTTTTTATTACATCTAAAAGATTAATCTTTTTAAAAATAGGCCTCGGCATTCTTGCAAAATTAGAAAATTCATTTACTAAATTCTCAATATCTTTAATTTGCCTATTTATTGTTTCTAAATATTTATCAAACTCCACTTTTTCACCTGAAATTTTAGAGGAATATTTTTCTTTTAATCTATCAATAGATAATTGAATTGGAGTTAAAGGGTTTTTTATCTCATGGGCAAGTTTTCTAGCTACTGACTCCCAAGCTTCATGTCTCTCGGTTGATAAAAGTTTATCTTGTTGTATTTTTAATCTTTCAATCATAGAATTAAAATTCTTATTCAAAATTTTAAATTCCTCATCTGACTCTATATTTGGGACTTTAACATTTAATGCCCCTTTACTTATTGCTTCAGATGCACCAATAAGATTAATTATAGGCTTAGTAAGTCTAGATGCAAATGTAATAGCTATTGATGTTGACAAAAATAATAACAAGGTAACTACAATAATATAAATTATTGCAAAGGTAACTTTGATGCCAGTTTGACTGTTTTCAACTGAATAATAAAAACTTACTGCTTGTTCTGTTTCGTTTAAATATCTTAATATTTCTGGATCAATATTTCTTGAAATATATAAGTATGTATCGACTAAAGAATTTAATTTAGTCATTGCAGTAGTTTTATTTTCTAGATTATTGGTAACAAATACTGGTTTACCCTCTAATGCTTGATCGTAATCCTCATCAGATGGAATTATAAACTCATCGCTCAAATCTCTAACGTCTGAAATCAGAATATTGCCCTGGCTATCGATTAAGTAAACATCATCCACTCTTCTCAAAATTTTTTCAGATTTCATGATTTGTTCAAATCTATTTTGGTTGGAATAAAATAATTCAGAAGCTCTATTTAGCCCGACGCTCATAAGTATTACATCTGATTTAACATTATTTTTACTTTCTTCTAGATAATTTTTCGCAACATCGTAAGAATTATTTACTGCATTTGTAATCTGATTGTCGAAATATTTTTGAATACCAAAATTAAAAAGAAATAATGAAAATACTGCAACTACTAGTGAGGGAATTAATGTAAAAACTGAGAATATTGAGATATACTTTAAGTTAGTTCTAGACCCCGCCTTATTTCTTTTTCCAGTATAATAAAATCTATAAAAATTTTTAAAAATTAAGGTAAAAAATATTAATAATAATACTATATCGATTATGAGTAAAATTTGTAAATTTTGGTCAGACAGGGGTACAAACCCTTCATTAATGAAGGTTAAAAATGTTATAATCCCCATGAAAATACATAAAAATGAAGATAAAATAATCCAATTAAAGTTTTTTATAATTTTAAACATTCTATATAAGCGTTAATTATTCATATAAATATAATATAAATTTATACAATGAATTTTTGTTTAATCATTCTAGCAGGAGGTAATAGCCATAGATTTAAGTCTTATATAGGCAAACCATATCAAAAAATCGCAGGTAAATCATTAATAGAAATTAATATCAATAAAGCTCGTCAATTCAGACAAATTAAAAAGATAGTTCTTGTTTATAATAAAAAAGACTCAAAACGGGTCAAATCTTTGAAACTTAAAAATGTTAAGATAATCTTAGGTGGAAAAACTCGGCAACAATCAACGTTCAATGCTTTGAGATACTTAAATAATAAAACAGGGATTTCGAAAGTTTTAATTCATGATGTTGCTAGACCTAATTTTTCGTTAAATTTATTTCATTCAATTTTAAAAAACATGAAAAATGCTAGGGCTGTAGTTCCAAAAATAGATATTCAAGATGCCGTAAAGCAAAAAATCGACTCGAGCCTGTGTGAATATATTTTAGGCAAAAGTAGAAATAATTTATTTCTTACTCAAACTCCTCAAGCTTTTAACTTAAGAGAAATATATCATTTGCACAAATATAATGCAGCCAAATATAAAGATGACGACATCTCATTATATATGGATTTAAATAAAGTTAAGTTTTTACAAGGTGAAAAGAGTAACTTTAAGATTACTGATTTAGAAGATTTTAAAAACTTGAAAAATATTTATAAGTCCAATCAAAGTATTGGGATAGGTTTCGATGTTCATAGGCTTGTTCCAAAAAGAAAACTTTTTTTGGCTGGTTTAAAAATTAAATCACCTTTAGGAACATTAGGTCATTCTGATGGAGACCCAGTATTGCATTCAATTACAGATGCAATCCTTGGAGCTTGTAAAATGGGAGATATTGGTCAAATGTTTTCAGATAGAAGTAAGAAATTTAAAAATATAAGATCAACAATTTTACTACAAGAAGTAGTTAAAAAGATAAAAAATAAAGGGTACTTTATAAATAGTATAGATATAAATATTATTACTCAAACTCCAAAAATTAAAAAATTTAAAAATAAAATGATAAATAATATCTCTAAACTTTGTGAAATTTCAAAAAAACAAATAAATATAAAAGGTAAGACAACAGAAAAATTAGGTGTTATAGGAAAAGAAAAAGCTATTGCTTGTGAGGTGATAGCTTCAGTAATCAAATATGATTAAAAATATAAATTTTTTATTTGTAACTTTTTTCGGAATTGGAACTATTAGATACGCTCCTGGTACAATAACTTCATTAATAACCACAATTTTATTATTTAGTTCATTTCATATTTTAAATTTATCAAACACTCTTATCTTAATAGTATTAATTGTAACTTTTCTGTATGCCTTTTTAGCAGTCGCAAAATATATAGAAGAAGAGACTAACAAAGATCCTAAAGAGGTAGTTATTGATGAAGTGATTGGCCAATCCATACCTATTTATCTATATGAAGTAGCTCATGGAGCAACTAAGGACCCAAAAGAAGCTATTTTATTTTATGTATATATTTTTATTTTGTTTAGATTTTTCGATATAAAAAAACCATTCCCTATAAACTTTTTTGATAAAAAGTTTAAAAACAGTTTTGGCGTTATCATAGATGATGTAATTGCAGGGTTTTATGTTGTATTAACTTTAATAATATTTATGGTTGTTAAGTCAAAATTATTTACATGAACTTAAGTAAGAAAATTATATCAATTCTACAAAGAAAAAAAATTAAATTAGCTATTGTTGAGTCTTGCACTGGAGGAATGCTCTCGAGCTATATTACTTCGGTGAGCGGTGCCTCTAAAGTATTTTCAATGGGCTTAATCACATATTCTAACCAAGCTAAAATAAATATTTTAAAAGTACCAAAAAAAGTCATTCGAAAATATGGCGCGGTAAGTATTCAGTGTTGTTTATCAATGGTCAATAATTTGAGTAAAATTAGTAAGTGCAAAGTTTGTATTTCTATAACTGGAATTGCAGGTCCTAAAGGTGGTACTAAACAAAAACCAGTTGGACTTGTTTATATTGGACTAAAAAATGGAAAAAAAGTAATCGTAAGCAAAAATATTTTTAAAAAAAAGAGTAGATCTTATATTCAGAAAGCTACAGTAAAGAAAGCTCTTAACTTAATTTTAAAGCAAATATAGTTTAAACTGGATAACTAAATTCTGGATTTACAATAACTTCTAATAGGTGTGCTGCAAAACTATTTAAAAGTAAAAAAATGCAAAAAACATTTATATAAAGCACAAATACTAAAGCATTTCTGGCTCTTTTTCTTTGCCTTAATTTCTTGTCCTCTGGAATCCATTCTTTACTGGGTGATTTAAAGTCATAAGAAAACATCCAATAAGTCAAATCACTTTCATTGGGATCGCCTGTTCTAATTTTTTTTATGTAATTAGATAAAAACTTAAATAATAAGAAAAAAAGTATTAACAATGAAGATATTATAAACATTATTTGAATAGTTTAATCGCTCTAACCTCAAAAGCTTTAGCAATTTTATTTAAACCAAGCTCAAAAGATTTTTTCATTATCCCATTCAAAATTGGATTTTTCAATTCAAAATCAATAAAAAACTCCAGCTGTGTCGAATTGTTTACTTCCTTAAACTTCCACTCATTTTTTAGATGTTTTAGTGGTCCATCAAGATTAGTTACTATAATTGTATCTTTTTCTTTGTAATAAGACACGTGACTTGAGAAAGTTTCATTGAGAATGCTCTTCCCTACTTTTAAATCTCCGTTAAAGGTAATTAGATCTTCGATTTCATTTCTATCAGAAACTTTACCTTCAATGCACCAAGGAACAAATTCTGGATATTTTTCAATATCAAGAACCATTTCTATAAGCTGTTCTTTTTTACAGGGAATAATTTTTTTTATTGTAGCTGATGACATTTAAGTCTTTTATTTCTTGCATCTTGCAACTTTTTAAAATCGTCATCGGCATGATATGAAGATCTTGTAAGTGGAGAGGAAGATACTAATAAAAAACCTTTTGTTTTTGCAATTGTTTCCAATTCTTTAAATTCATTTGGAAGATAATATCGATTAAGAGGATGATGTTTAGTTGAAGGTTGTAAATATTGTCCTATAGTTAAAAAATCCACTTCAGCAGATCTTAAATCATCCATAACTTGAATAATCTCATCTTTATTTTCTCCAAGGCCTACCATTACTCCAGATTTGGTAAATACTTTTTTATTATGTTGCTTTGCATTTTTTAAAAGTTCTAAAGAAGCAAAATATCTTGCGCCTGGTCTTACTGTTGTATAAAGCCTAGGAACAGTTTCAATATTGTGATTAAAAACATCGAGATCAGCTTCAAGAATTTTTTTATACGAATTCCCTTTTCTTAAAAAATCAGGAGTTAAAACTTCAATAGAAGTATTTGGATTTTTTTCTCTAGTCGCTTTTACCACTTTATAAAAATGTTCAGATCCACCATCCTTAAGATCATCTCTATCTACAGAAGTTATCACTACATGTTTCAAGTTTAATTTCTTAACAGCATTCGCAATTTTAAAGGGTTCAAATATATCTAGTTTTTCTGGTTTACCTGTTTTAACATCACAAAAAGCACAAGCTCTAGTACATGTATCGCCCATAATCATAAAAGTTGCATGTTTTTTGCTCCAGCACTCTGTTATGTTAGGGCAATTAGCCTCTTGGCATACAGTGACGAGGTTATTCTGATTTACAACTTGTTTAGTTTGAAAAAAAATTTTTGAGTCAACAATCTTAGACCTAATCCAAATTGGTTTTTTTTTTATAGGATTGTTAGGCTTATTAACTTTTTCTGGATGTCTAACTTTATCACTCATTTTAATTTAATCAAAATTTCGTCTTTAGTTCCGTATTTTAATTTTTCTCTGTATAACATATCTAGATAATCTAGATCATTACTAATTATTAATTTTATCTTATGTTTCAAATCTATTAGTTCATTGTTAAGATTTTTTTCTTTAATAGTAAGCTCTTCGTAAATTTTTGTTTTTTCAAAATATGAGACTAGTCCTCTTTCTCCACCGACAAGATTAATCCCTATATAAAGGGTTAAAAATATATTTAGTAGTATAAGTTTTCTCTTTTTTAAACTTTCAATAAGCCGCATATTCAGATTTTAGCCATTTTAACATGATTTCCAAGTTCTTCTTCGATGCGTAACAACCTATTATATTTAGCCACTCTTTCAGATCTTGCTAGAGATCCTGTTTTAATCTGGGATGATTCTGTACCAACAGCAAGATCTGCAATAAATGTGTCTTCTGTATCTCCAGATCTATGAGAAATAATAGTATTAAAATTTGCTTTTTTCGCAATTGAGATAACCTCTAATGTTTCGGACAAGGTTCCAATTTGATTGGGTTTAACTAGAATACTATTTGCAGATCTATCAGCTATTCCTTTTTTTAATCTTTTTGGATTGGTTGCTAATAAGTCGTCTCCAACAATTTGAACGTCTTTACCAATCTCAGATGTAATTTTTTTCCAAGAATTCCAGTCTTCTTCGGCAAAAGGATCTTCTATTGATTTAATAGGATAGCTCGACGTTAATTTTTTATAATAAGAAATAACATCATCAACTGAACTAAAATTGCTTGATTGAATTGAATAATGGCCTTTTTTATTAACTAATTCGTTAGCAGCTACATCCAAACAAATTACAACATCTTTACCAGGAATTAGCTTTGATTTTTCTATAGCATTTATTATTAATTCAAGAGCTTCTTCATTGGTATTAATAGATGGAGCAAAACCTCCTTCATCGCCAACATTAGTAAGCATTTTCTTTGATTTTAATAAACTTTTTAAATTTTGAA
>CEOK01042578.1_pt1 | contig 10454 bp, 9 predicted proteins | sample 427001 | NCBI WGS metagenome assembly CEOK01 (sample SAMEA2591108, study PRJEB7988) | marine metagenome | isolation source: saline water (ENVO:00002010), including | reverse complement strand
TGGTTTCTTAACTTCTTTTTTAGGTTTTACTTCTGGTTTTTTTATCTCTAACTTATTTTTTGAGAAATCATAATTTTTATAAGTATTAAATCCTACAAATGCTGCAGTAGTAACTCCAGCTACAACAAAAAAACCAATTATTACATTTCTAGCGCTTCTTTGGTCGATTTGTTGATTGTAAATTGAATTAAATACATCAGTGAATAAATCACCAAAAAATTTCAATACTGTTGACCCTAACTTTGGTAAAACATTTAAAAAATTTAAACCAGCATTTCCAAACCCTCTCCACAAACTGTTTATTCCATGATTTACTTTTCGTGAGGTATCATGTTTGTAGTTTTCTACCCTTCTAAAAAATCTATTTTTATCTTTAATCTTCTCTTCTTTATAATTAACTACGCTTGATTTAAATTTTGAAATAGGTTTAACAAAGTTTTCTTTGAAAAAACTTGTTTTAAATTCTTTAGGAATAATAATTTTATTTTTTTTAAGAATTAGTTCTATTTGACCAGTCGTCAGATTTTTTCTTCTTTTAACATAATCTTGTATCTCTTTAACATTATATATATAAGCAAGCTCAATTAACTTATCTCTATAACTTAGTTTTTTTTTCATTTTAGTTAGCCTCAACTGAATTTACTTCTTTAACGTAATGTTTAAGAAGGTTTTGAACACCTTGTTTTAAAGTCATCAAAGAACTTGGACAACCCGAACAGCTACCTTGTAATTCTACTTTAACAACTCCGTTTTCAAAAGATTTAAATTTTATATCACCACCATCTTTGGCTACCGCTGGCCTAATTTTTGTATCTAGTACATCTATAATTTTTTTTACAGTCTCATCATCATCTTTTACAGAATTATCAGGAGTATTATTTTCCTTTAAAATTGGGCCTTCATTTTTTTCAAAATAATCATTTAAATGAGATATGACCATCGGTTTCAATTCAGTCCATGATACATCTTCTGTTTTTTTAACCGATAAAAAGTTTTTTGACAAAAGTATCAGTTCAACCCCCTTAAATTCTAAAAGTTCTTTGATAAACTTATTCTGTAAGCTTTTGGACTTGTCTTTTTGAAACTCTTCCGTGCCTATAGCTGAAATGACTTTTTCAGAAAGAAATTTTAAAGAATTTGGATTAGGAGTTGTTTCGGTTTGTATCATATAAAATTTATATTATATCAATCCCACTTTTTCACGTATATTTTTCAGGTTTTCCTCAGCAATAATATTGGCTTTTTCTCTACCTTTTTCTAATATTTTCAGTAAGTGCGACTTATCTCCCAAAAGTTTTTCTATTTCTTTTCCAACTGGAGTTATCTCGCTAATTAAAAGTTCTGTTAATTTTGTTTTTAAGAATGAGTATTCTTTGCCTGACATTTCATTTAAAACTTTTTCTAAGCTAGTTTTTGAAATTTCAGAATAGATATTTATCAAATTTAAAGCTTCAGGTTTGTTTTCCAAAAGTTTTAAATTATTTGGTATTTGCTCAGAGTCAGATTTAGCTTTTTTTATCTTTTTACTAATTTCATCAGCATTATCTTTTAAATTAATTCTTGAATAATCGGACTCTTCTGATTTACTCATCTTTTTTGTTCCATCTCTTAAGCTCATTATTCTAGAAACATTTTTTGGGATTAAAGGCTCCGGAAGAGGAAAAAAGTCTTTACAGTTAAAATCATTATTAAATTTTTGAGCGATGTCCCTGGACAATTCTAGATGCTGCTTTTGATCAGCTCCTACAGGAACATGTGTTGCTTTATAAAGAAGTATATCGGATGCCATTAAATTTGGATAAATATATAAGCCCACGCTTGCTTTTTCTTTATCTGAACCAGCTTTATCTTTAAATTGAGTCATCCTATTAAGCCATCCAATTCTTGAGACACAATTAAAGATCCACGCTAGCTCTGCATGACCGGATACAGAAGATTGATTAAATATTACGCTCTTTTCTGGATTGAGACCTGTAGCGAGAAAACTAGCTACTGTTTCTAATACGTTATTCTTTAATTCTTTAGGATTTTGAAAAACTGTTATAGCATGTAAATCAACCACGCAATAAATGCATTCCATTTCTTTCTGAAGCGATACAAAATTTTTCAATGCCCCGAGATAATTTCCTAAGTGTAAGTTTCCAGTTGGTTGAACTCCGGAAAATACTAATTTTTTTTTACTCATTTAATTTGCTTTATAGTTTTTTATTTTTAATAAACCTAAAAAGTAGCAAGATATAAAATAAACAATTCCTACGAAACCTACAATAAATAATAACCAGACAGACTTATAAATATATGTATAATCAAGATAAATAGAATATTTCTTCAAAATAAATGTAAGTGCAGTTGACATAATTATTGTTGAAATCACGATTTTAAAAATATTTAGGTATAATTTTTTTTGTATAAGCAAAAAGTTATTCCTTTTCATCAAGTATAAGAAAATAAAAACTCCAACCCATGTTGAGAAAGAAGTAGCTATTGGTATTATTAAAAAACCAAATCTATCAAATAAACTTACACTAATAATTATATTTAATAATACAATGAAGGATGTGACATAAAATGGAGTTTTTGTATTATCTCTGGCGAAAAAAAAGGTTGTTAGCACTTTTACTAATGCAAATGCAATAATACCGTATCCAAAAAACATTAATGCATCAGAAGTTAACTCAACATCTTCTAGAGTAAAGGATCCATAACCAAACAACCCGTTTATTATTTCTTCAGAAGCAATTATTAGTCCTAAACTTGCAGGTATTGATAAAAGTAAAGATAATTGAAGAGAATTATTTTGAATTTTTGACACTGTTAAATAATTTTTCATTTTTAATGCTTTTGAAAGAACTGGTAAAGAAACTGTGCCGACTGCTATGCCAGCAATGGCCAAATTAATTTGATAAACTCTATCCGCATAATACAAGTATGATACTGCTCCAGATTGAAAGGAAGCAATTATTGTTCCTACTAAAATGTTTATTTGTGTAACTCCTGATGAAAAAATACTTGGTAATAACTTTTTAAAAAAAATTTTGAGTTTATTCGTAACTTTGAATTTAAATTTTATACTAGGTTTATAAAACTTAAATGAAAAATAAATTAAAAAAATTAATTGTAATATCCCGGCAACAGTAACACCATAAGAAAGTTGTTTTGCAATATTTAGATCTTGTATATAAGAAACTAAAATACTAATTATTAAGACTACATTTAAAATTATTGGTGCTGCTGCAGCAGCTGCAAACTTATTGTTTGAGTTAAGAATACCAGAAAAAAAAGATGATAAACTTACAAATAGCAGAAAGGGAAATGTAATTCTTGTAAATTCTACAGCTAAATTAAATTTTACGTCATCGACAATGAAACCTGGAGCGATTAAATAGACTAAATAGGGAGTAAATATTTCGGCTAAAGTTACTATAAAAACTAAAACTAAAAGAAGAAAACTTAAAACGTTATCAGCAAATATTTTACCTGTATTTCTGTTTTTTAATTTTGCAGCAGTATAACTTGGTATAAAGGCTGCATTGAAAGTTCCCTCGGCGAATAAGCGTCTAAAAGTATTTGGTAGTCTAAAGGCTACGAAGAAAGCATCGGCAAAAATTGACGCCCCTAAGAAAATAGCTATTAAAATATCTCTTAAGTAGCCTAATATTCTGCTGATTAGTGTAAAAAAACTAAATATTGAGGCTGAGGAAAGTAAGTTCATATATAATCTAAATTAGGCCATAAATTTATAGTGAATTAAATTTCTTTATATTACATACTCAAAAAAATAAATGCCAAAGAAAACAGAAATTGATCATTATTCAGATAAAGAGGCACTTGATTTTCATATAAAAGGAAAGTCAGGCAAAATTGAGATTAATTCTAGTAAGCCTTTAATAACAAAAAGAGATCTATCACTTGCTTACTCGCCGGGAGTAGCTGCACCTGTAAAAGAGATCGCTAAGAATCCTGAATTAGCTTACGACTATACAAGTAAAGGAAATTTAGTAGCAGTTATAAGTAATGGATCTGCAATTTTAGGTTTAGGTAATTTAGGTGCTTTAGCATCTAAGCCTGTAATGGAGGGTAAATCAGTTTTATTTAAAAGATTTGCTGATATTGACTCGATCGACATAGAGATTAATAACAATAATCCTGAATCGATTATTGAAACAATAAAAAATATTGGTGGCACTTTTGGAGGAATAAATCTTGAGGATATTGCAGCACCAGATTGTTTTATAATTGAACAGAAATTAAAAGAGCTGTTAGATATACCTATTTTTCATGATGATCAACATGGTACTGCAATAATAACTACTGCTGCTTTAATTAATGCCTTAGATATTTCGAAAAAAAAAATAGAAGAAGTAAAAATAGTAGTTAATGGTGCTGGAGCATCAGCGCAAGCTTGTGCAAATTTATTTAAAAGCTCAGGTGTAAAAAGTGAAAATATTATTATGTGTGATAGTAAAGGTGTAATCTACAAAGGTAGAAAAAATATTGATCAATTTAAATCAGCACATGCTATTGAAACAAAGCATAGAACATTAAATGATGCTATGAAAGGTTCTGATGTTTTTCTTGGTTTATCTGCTAAAGATGTTGTTACGCAAGAAATGGTGAAATCAATGGCAAAAAATCCAATAATATTTGCTTGTGCTAACCCCGACCCCGAAATCAAACCTGAATTGATACAAGAAGCAAGATCTGATGCAATAATCGCTACAGGTAGATCTGATTATCCAAATCAAGTGAATAATTTAATTGGGTTTCCTTATATATTTAGAGGAGCGCTTGATGTTAGAGCTAAAGAAATTAATGAAGCAATGAAAATTGCAGCAGCAAAAGCTATAGCGTTACTTGCTAGAGAAAATGTTCCAGATGAAGTGGTTTCTGCTTATGGAGGAGACAGGCCAAGATATGGAAAAAATTATATTATTCCATCAACTTTTGATCCAAGGTTAATAAGTGTAATACCAGCCGCAGTGGCAGATGCAGCAATGAAAAGTGGAGTAGCGAGAAAAAATTTAAATGACTTAGAAATTTATAAAGATCAGTTAACAAATAGATTAGATCCTACAATGTCATTAATGCAAGGTATCAATGCTAAGGTTAGAAAAAATCCAAAAAGAGTAATATTTGCTGAAGGTGAGGATGAAAATATGCTTAAAGCAGCTATTGAATTTGGAAGAAATAAACTTGGAACTCCGATTTTAATAGGAGCTGAAAAAAGAATTAAAGAACAACTGAAAAATATAGGTTTGGATGAAAACTATAAAATTAAAATTGTGAATTCAACAGACAAGGAAAAAAGAGAAAAATATGTAAAGCACTTATATAAAAAACTACAAAGAGAGGGACAACTAGAAAGAGATGTTGATCGCTTAGTCCGTAACGATCGAATAGCTTGGGGTGCGTCTATGATTGCATGTAAAGACGCGGACGCTATGGTAACAGGAAACATTAGACATTACGCTGCTTCAATTGAAAAACTAAAAAAGGTAACAGAGCCGAGACCTGGAGAAGAAATATTCGGTATGACAATGATAACACTTGGAGGAAAAACTATACTTGTTGCTGATACAAACGTGCAAGACTTTCCGTCTCCTGAAAGATTAGTTAAAGTTTCAAAATCTTGTGTACGTGTAGCTCGATTATTTGGTTTTGATCCAAAAGTGGCATTCTTATCACATTCTACTTTTGGAAAACCAATATCAAAAAATACAAAACATGTAAGAGATGCGATTGAATTATTAAGAAATGAAAAAGTAGATTTTGATTTTGACGGTGAAATGCAGCCTGACGTGGCTTTAAATCCTATTTATAAAGATATTTACCCGTTTTCAAAAATTGTTGGGAATGCAAATATTTTAATTATGCCAGCATTACATAGTGCTGCCATTTCTACAAAATTAATGAAAGTTTTTGGGGGTGGAAAATTAATTGGTCCACTTTTGATTGGATTAGGTTCTCCAATAGAGGTCGCCCCTTTAAGAGCAAGCACTTCTGAAATTTTGAATTTGGCTTCAATTGCAGCGTATTCATCTGACGTAATTGATTATTCTAACTAAAGTTTTGATCTACTCAACTCTGTAGCTAAGTAAATTGAAGGAAAAATTTTTTCGACATCATATATTTTGTTTGCTTCATTAATCACTTCTTGTTTTTCATCTCTATCCATTGCAATTCCAAAAATATAAATATTTTTGTTTATTGTTTCCAGTGTGTAGTTTCTTGCTTTTGTCTTTTTATTAAAAATCAAAGCAGATCTTAATTGACTTGTGATTAGGATATCTTTCGCTGTGCTTTTAAAGTTAGTTTGACCTTTAATTGTTATCGCATTTTTAACAGATCGAACTCCATTTGTTTCCCAAGCCATCTTAGTTATTTTAATTTTTTCTTCGGGTTCGTCTACTTTACCTGATAAAAAAATGTTTCCGTCTCGTACCTCTGATTGAATAGACAAAAAATATTTTTTATCAGTTAATGCCAGTCTCGCACTCAGGTTTTTTTGCATAATGGTGTCATCAATTTGCATTCCGATTGTTCTTGGATCAAATGTTATATCTACTCCAGCTCCAAATCTTCCAACTGAAGAGCAAGAGGTAATTAAAGTTATTATTAAAATGCTAATAATTAATTTCATTTTTAATTTTTAAACATATTTGATAAATCTTTTTTTTATTAATTTGTTCAGTTTCCATAATTAAATCAACTGTATCCTTCACGCTATATTTTTTTAGATATTTTTTAGCTTTGTTGATAATTTTTTCTTCATTTATAGTTTTTTCTTTTAAATCCATATTTGAAATTATAAAAGTCAGCTCCCCTTTTAAAGGGGATTTGAGTGTTTTAAAATTATCTAAATCTATTCTTATAAATTCTTCGTGAATTTTAGTCATCTCTTTTGCTATCATCAGTCTTCGACCTGAATAAAACTTTTTTATTTCATTTATATAAAAGTTAGCTTTTAAAGCTGGTACAAAAAAGACTTGAGAATATTCATATGTTGAAAGTACATCTAATACTTTAGTGAGTTCATTTAACTTTTTTGGCAAAAATCCATAAAACAAAAATTTATCACTAAATCCACTGATGCTCATAGCTGTCGCGATAGAGGAAACTCCTGGAATTGGTACTATTTTTATTTCTCTTATTAAACATTCATTAAGAAGGAGTCTTCCTGGGTCAGATAATAATGGAGTGCCAGCGTCAGAAATTAGTGACAAAATTTTGCCCCTATTAATGTGCTCTATTATATTGTTCAATTGTTTTTTTTCATTGAACTTATGATATGAAATTAACTGTTTTTTTATTTTTAGGTGATTTAGTAATTTAGATGATCGTCTTGTATCCTCACAAAGAATAATGTCAGATTTTTTTAAAACTTGTATTGCTCGTAAAGTTATATCATCAAGATTTCCAATAGGGGTTGAAACAATATATAAAGTGTTCGAAGATAGTTTCATTATATGAAAAAAAAAATTTTAGTAATATTATCTTATATAATATTATTCTTTAATTCTAATCTTTTAAGTAACGAAGAAAATAAAATTCTTAAGATCGGATTACTTGCCCCATTATCAGGAGAATATGAAGAATTGGGAAATTCACTTTTATATTCCTTACAATTAGCTTTAAACGAAATAAACGATAAAAATGTAATAATTATTCCAAGAGATGCTGGTTTTAATAATAAAGAGAAACTTACAGAGGCAGTTAAAGATATAAAAAATCAAGGTGCGAATATTATAATTGGTCCAATAAGCAATAAGGATTATAAAGAAGTAAATAAATTTAACGATATAACATTTATATCTCCATCAAATATCTCTCCTGAATTTAAAAGTAATATCATAAGTGTAGGAATCAGTTTAGAGTCTCAACTTCTGGCTTTATTTAATTTTATAAAAAAACAAAATAAAAATAAAACAGTAATAATGTATCCAGATAACCATTATAAAAGTTTGGTAGAAAAAAAATTAAGAGATCTTAACTTAACAAGTATTAAAACTTTTAAATATAGTTCTAATCCAGAAGTGCTTACTAGTGAAATAGAAAATTTGACTAATTATTCTCAGAGAAAAAAAAATCTAGAGTTAAGAAAAAAAATGTTCGAAGATAAAGAAGATGAGCAATCTTTAAAACAGCTTGAAAGGCTTGAGCAATTATATACTTTAGGCGGAGTAAATTTCGACTCCGTTATTATTATAGACTTTGGAAATAGTTTAAAAAGTGTTCTAACTTCATTGGCTTATACTGATGTAAATCAAGAAAAGGTTTTAATAACTACGGTGAATCAATGGTTTGATGAAAGTATTTTTTATGAAAACACAATCAAAAATCTATATTATCCATCAATAAATTATAAAGAATTCAAAAAATACAATGACAATTATTTCAAATCATTTAATTCTTATCCAAACGAGATTACAATTTTAACATATGATGCTTTAGGCCTAATATATTATGCTTGGCGAAAAAATGGTAATATATCTTCCGTGAATGATTTTTTATTCAAAAATAAAATTAAAGGTAAAATAGGTACTTTTAGTTTTAAAGATAAAAAAGTAATTCAAGAATTAGACATCTACAGGGTAGAAAAAAATAGATTTATAAAGTTTTAATTTTTCTCCTTAGTTTTTTAAATGCAATAAACCTATGATCCATTTTAATTTTTTTGTGCTTGAGCATTTGACCAAAGGTTTTTGTTTGGTTGTAAGGTATGAAAATTGGGTCATATCCAAAACCGTTTTTTCCTATTATTTTTTTTGAAATAGTGCCTTTTAGTTTTCCGGTCACATTTACTATTTTGCCTTTAGGATATTTAAATGAAAGACTACAAATAAAAGTTGCCGATCTATCTTTTTTATTTTTCATTTTTTTTAAAATATAATTCATCGCCTTAAAAAAACTTCCTTGTTTTTTTGCAAGTCTTGCTGAATAAATTCCTGGTTTATTCTTGAGAGATTTAATGCATAAGCCGGAGTCATCAGATATAACTGGATAATTTACAAATTTAGAAAAAAAATTCGCCTTTAGTTTTGAGTTACCGCTGAATGTTTTACTTGTTTCTTTAGGGCTAGGAATTTTATGTAAAAAAGGTGAATTTTTTTTGTATTTTTTAGATATTAAGTACGCAATTTCCTTAAATTTTCCTTTATTATGTGTGCCGATTAAAATTTTTTTCATTTCTATCTAGTAATTTAATAAATATTTACTATATAGCAAACAGATGTCTGAAAATAACAAAAAAGATACTGAGAAAGCTGAAGAAGTACAAAAAGATACCTTGGATAAAAAAACCGAGGTAACTGTAGAGCAAAAATTAAAAGAAACTGAGGAAAAATTACTAAGATCTTTAGCAGAAATTGAAAATCAAAGAAGAAGATTTGAAAAAGAAATAAAAGATGCCTTTGAGTTTGGATCTTTTAATTTTGCAAAAGAGAGTTTAGCTATTTTGGATAATCTAGATAGAGCAAAAATTGCTATCCAAAATGATGAAATTTTAAAATCAAATAAAGATTTAGATAAATTTTTAAACAATCTTTCGATAATTGAAAAAGATTTAATCTCAATATTTGAAAAAAACAGAATTATAAAAATTGAAGCCAAAGGAAAGAAGTTTGACCCTAATCTTCATCAAGCGATGACGGAAATTGAGGATGAAAAGTCAGATGAAGGCACAGTAGTCCAAGTGATACAGTCTGGCTATATGATGGGTGAAAGATTACTAAGACCGGTCTTAGTAGGGGTGGCAAAGAAAAAAAATTCAAAAAATGCCGAAAAAGAGGAAAAAAAAAGAGGGGAAATAACCTTGTAGTCGAAAAAAAAACACCCATATAAAAGCAGAACAAAAGGAATATATTAATGAGTAAAGTAATAGGAATAGACTTAGGTACAACAAATTCATGTGTAGCCATAATGGATGGTTCTCAGGCCAAAGTTTTAGAAAATACTGAAGGTGCAAGAACAACGCCATCGGTTGTTGCTTTTTTAGAAAATAATGAAAAATTAGTTGGTCAACCAGCTAAAAGACAGGCTGTCACAAATGCTGGTGACACTATCTTTGCGGTAAAAAGACTTATAGGAAGAAAATTTGACGGACCATCAGTGCAAAAGGATATTTCAAAAGTTCCTTATAAAATAGTAAAATCAGATAATGGTGACGCTTGGGTAGAAGGTAAGGGAAAAAAATATTCACCTGCTCAAATTTCTGCTTTTGTTTTACAAAAAATGAAAGAAACAGCTGAGAAATATTTAGGTCAAGCTGTTACTAAAGCTGTAATTACTGTACCCGCATATTTCAATGACTCTCAGAGACAAGCTACAAAAGATGCAGGAAAAATAGCTGGTTTAGAAGTCTTAAGAATTATCAATGAACCGACTGCTGCATCACTTGCTTATGGGTTAGATAAAAAAGGCGGAAAAAAAATTGCTGTTTATGATTTAGGTGGTGG
>CEOK01147942.1_pt1 | contig 10457 bp, 7 predicted proteins | sample 427001 | NCBI WGS metagenome assembly CEOK01 (sample SAMEA2591108, study PRJEB7988) | marine metagenome | isolation source: saline water (ENVO:00002010), including | reverse complement strand
GACCGTAAAAATGAAATCGTTTTTATTGGTCAAAATATGAATGAAGATCTCATAAGATCACATTTGGACAGTTGTCTTTCATCTGAGGAAGAATTGACAACTAAAAAATGGAAAAAAGGTTATGATGATGATTGGCCAGTTGAACGAGCTTATCCAAACTAATTTAAAATTTAAATGAAAATTTAGTATACAATGATAACTAATGAACAAGCATTAGAAGTAAAATAATATTGGGAAATTGGAGTATTAAAAATTCGTTCATTAAAAAAAAGTAACTACAAATCCTTTTTTTTGAGTTTTCACAAACATCTCTCAGTGGAATCAGGTCTTCTTTCATTCTATTATTACCTTTACTCCATTATTCAAATTGTAGTATACTTAATTTTATTCTTTATCAAGAATTAACAAATGTAAATTGATCATAAAACTTCAAAAAATAGCTTTAGACTTATTTTATAAAACCACAAAGTCACATTTAAAATACATATATCCCAAGGGAAATATCTTCAATATGCATTTTTAGCTATGCTACACTTCTTATTTTAGTTTAAAATCGTTGGGATGCCATAATACATAAAGCTTGCTTTTTAATTTTATATAATTTAAATTTTATTGGAGGTAATTCGGTTTATACAAATAATGCCTTTTTTTATAAATTACTGATTTTGTGAAATTGATTTAAATTTTCTAATTCTATTAAATAAATATTTGATTTTATTTGGGAAGTAAAATTATTTATATTTATAAAAATTAAAACTTATGACTAAATCTGACACAACAGTCGAACTCAAGCTTCCCATAATAGAAAATATGGAACTTGTTGCTACTCAGACTGCTGAAGTAGTTTCTAAACATATGAAGCTTGACAGCGACAAAACGAATGAAATATCATTGGCTTTGATTGAGGCTTGTATAAATGCTTTTGAGCATTCGGAAACAAAAAGCGAAGTATATATACACTTCATAATATCTTCGGAAAACCTAACTATTAAAGTGATTGACAAGGGAAAGGGATTTGATTCTTCAAAAATTAGCATTCCAAATATTGAAAATAAAATCGGATCAGACGAGAAGAAAAGAGGTTGGGGAATCATGTTAATTAAAGAATTAATGGATTCCGTAAACTACGAATCGAATGAGGAGGGGACAACATTAACCATGATAAAAAATAAAGAGACAGATGAGTAAAATTATTAATATAGAGGAAAATAATTCCGTTTTAATTATTTCCACCGAGGGGTATCTTAATAAAGATCTTGCAACAAGTATATTCGATGAATCTTCAAAATACATTGATGAAGGAACCCGCACTGTTTTAATAAACCTTTCCAATTCAAATATTGTAAACAGCATCGGAGCATCTATAATAATTGAATTAATAGAAAAACTTCAGGAAGTAAATGGTTCATTATCCTTCTGCTCATTGCCCACCATAATTGAGAAAACTTTTACCATTATGGGGTTAACAAAATATTGTTCCACCTACAGCAATCAAGAGGAGGCTTTAGAGGAACTGAGTTAAAATGCTAGACTTAGCCTCTATTTATTCCAACTTAAAGAAGCAAAACAAAATTTACCAGAAAGTCGATTATCTGAGAACTATTTCAGAAATCGGCTTTCTATCCGTGGTTTTTTTTGATAAAAAAACACTAGTGCGTCTTTCAGGTGGATCAGATTATATCGTTGAAAATTCCTTCCAATCAAGTTTCAACCTAGGCGACAATGAAATTATGAGTGTATCCAAATTAAAAAAACTCAAAATTGTTAAAAAAGTTTTTTTAAGAGATTGCAAACATGTCTTGCAAAAGAATATTTTTTATAACGAGAACTGCATTGGATATCTATTCTTTAAGATTCATCCGGAAGAAGAGGAAAAAATGGATATCAATCTAAATCAAATTTATTTCTTGTCAGAACATTTCGAAAATTTTATCAAATCATTTGAAACCAATTTAAAATCTAAAAACAACGAGCGACTGTTGGGTAATAAAATGTTAGAAATAGAGTCTCTAATTGGATTAACAGAGATTACTTATTCAGAAAACGAAAATTTAGAGGGCTTCTTTCAAAATATTCTACTCAACTATATCTCTACCTTAAATGCATCTTGTGGATTGATATTTATTTTGAATGAAAATTCGGGTTCTTTCAATGTCCTGGCAGAGTTAAATCTCTCTCACCTAAAAGCTACAAACAGAATAATCCGAGCCAATAAGGGAATTTTCAAAGATTTAAATGAAAAAAAACACGCTGTTTTACTCGATAAATCTGAAAAAGAAGTATTACTCAACTTCATTGAAAAGAATGGTTTGGTTGGTCCAATATTATCCGACAATAAGTTAAAAGGAGTAATTGTCATTGCAAATAAAGAGAGTATGGCAGGTTATATAAGGTTCAACAAAGAAGATTTGAGATTATTCGAGAGTTTAACAAAGAAAGTTAGCCTTGCCTTTGAGAATATCAAACTGGTAGACTCCCTACAAAAATCAACAGACTTGGTAGATAATATCATGTCATCTATTACAACAGGAATTATTAAAATTGATTTACTTGGAGAAATAGAATATTTTAACAATTCCGCTCAAAAGGTTTTTAAATTTGATAAGGACAGTATTCTTAAAAATCATTATTTGATGGTCTTTATTGAAAACCATAAACTTCTTTCATTAATCGAAAAGATTGAGCAACAAGGAGAAGTTATTTATGAAAGTAATCTTAAAATAGTTGACAATGAACTAAATCAGCATGAGATCAACCTTACCATTTCCCCAGTTTTTGACAATGGTAATGAATACTCTGGGGCAGTTCTTGCATTTGAGGATCTTTCGGACATCAATATGATAAAATCCACTTTTAAAAAATATGTTTCAGAAAATATTGTGGATGAACTACTTGACTCTGGAAATGAAATCTCATTAGGCGGATCCAAAAACGATGTGTGTATAATGTTTTGTGATATAAGAGGCTTTACCTCAATGTCTGAAAAAATGATACCCGAAGATGTTGTTTTTCTTTTGAATAATTATTTTCAAGAGATGATAGATGTCGTTTTCAAAAACAACGGAACACTTGATAAGATTATAGGCGACGAATTAATGGTTTTGTACGGAGTTCCTCTAAAGTCAGATAATAACTGCCAAAAGGCTATAGACACTGCCATAGAGATGTTTTCTCAGCTCAAAAAATTCAATTTAAAAAATCTTCCCAACAACCTCCCCGAAATCAAAATTGGTATTGGCATCAATTACGGTGAGGTGATTTCAGGAAATATAGGATCCACACGACAAATGAATTACACTGTAATAGGAGATAATGTTAATTTGGCCTCAAGGTTATGTTCCCACGCGAAAGCAAATCAGATTGTAATATCAAAATCAGCCTACGAATTACTATCCAACAAGAGCGGATTTTTAAAGAAAAGTCCTATACAAGTAAAAGGCAAAAGGGATAAAATTGACAATTGGGTTTTTGAAGTTGACTAGCTGGCTTTTTTGATCACTACTATGGTAATATCATCTGGATTCATTTTACCGTCGGCCCAAGTCTCTGACATATCGACAAGCGCATCTTTTATTTTATCAGCTGATCCATCACAGTTGCTTTCAATGCACTCCAATACCTTTTGATAATCCAATAGAATATTCTCTGGATTGGGAAGTTCAGGCAAGCCATCAGAAATCATGACCATAACATCTCCCTTTTTAAAATCTTTTTTGACACCTTCAAATCTTTCACCTTCTATTCCTCCCAATGGCAAATTGGGAACAAGAATTTCTTCCACCAAATCTTTTTTGGAATTATAATAATAGGTTGGTGGCATAGCAGCAGAGGACAATTCAACAGAGCCATTATTCATTTTGGCAACACTGAGGCTCATCCTTAACCTTCCAAAATTTACCCGTTTCACAATTGAGTTTAAGTTATCTAAAATAGAACTGGGGTCTGCCATCTCTATTCCATTAAGACCTGCTTTGGTAACCGAAACCATTATCCCCGATACAACTCCATGACCAGTAGCATCTCCACAGACAACAAATAATTCATTATTATCATTTTCAATAAAGTCGTAATAATCTCCTCCAACTTCCGTTGCTGATTTTAAATAAACACTTATATCATAATCTTTTCTTATCGGGATTGACTTGGGAAGTAGACTATTTTGCAATTTTCTTGCCTCCTCTAATTCTTTGTTTCTTCTTTCCTCCTCTGATTTTTTTGAAGCTGATTTCTCCCTCCATCTTGAATAAAAATAAATTCCAAGAATCGACAAAATTATATAGGCTATGATAGACTCTGTTCTTTGATACCATGGGGGTAATTTGAAAATATTTAGTCTAACAATATTTTCACTTTCAATACCACTCTTATTTACAGCTTTTATAATTACCTCCGAATTGTAATTAGGAAGTGATTGAAGTCTCAAAATATTATTTTGACCAATTGATGAAAATTCATTTTCGTTTGAATTTAGACTGTAAAAATATTCAACTTGATCTCTTTTAACTTTATTATTTGTAAAGAGCTCAATTTCTATAAATTTGTCTAAACTGCCCATTTCAATATTATTATTTTCAATTAAGGCTAGCTTAAACTCCCTCGAATCAGAGAAAATTTTCGTATTTAGGATAGAAACTTGGTAGGGTTTATCGTCGAATAATATATCACTTGTGTCCAATGACAAAATTTTATCATTACCGATAATCTCAACTAAAATCTCGCTTTGATCTTCATTAAAATCCATGAATTCATCATCACCCTCCTCAGTATTTGGATCATCCAAATAAAGTCTTATCGGGTCATCATTAAACAAAAGAAGATCTAATCCATCTGACTTCTTAATTTCATACTTAAACGACTTATTGTTACTCTCACCAAAATAGTTAATTCCTTTCCCAGTAAGTATCCATAGATATTCTTTACCAAATTCAGCATCAAAAATATTGTTAGAAAGCAAACCATGATCAGTACTGATTTGTTTAAAGATAGAATCATTTTGAGTGTAAACAAATAGACCGTCTCCCATGGTAGATACAAGTACTTTATTTAATTTCCTGTCGTAATTAATTTTATTTACAGAGAAAGAAGTAAGTTTTTTTGGATTAATTGTATCGGTTGAAAATAATTTAACATCACTATTTAAGTTATTTTTAAAAACATGAAGCCCAGTCTCTAAATTGGCAACCCAAAGATTATTTTCAACTTTTTCAATATCACTAAAACCTCTAGGAAAATTCTTATTGAACAGTTCGTCATGATTATATCCTTTAAAGGACTTTTTATTGAGATTGAACGTATATATACCTTCTTGGTAGGATAGGTACAGATTGGGGTTAACGAAATCTAATTTGGTAAAGAAAATATTTTCTGGTAAAGAATACGATTTAACTGAAAAGTTGTTTAAATCCAAAAAATGGAGATCTAAACTGGACAAAATGGCCAAATTATTCTCACCATAAAATACTATTTTTTCGCCAAATTTAGGTGAATTGTTGAGTTGAAAAAGAGACTCATCACTCATAAATGAATTAAGTGGTATACTTAGATTTTTTTTGTTATCAATCAAGGTAACATTATAACGATCAACAATTATAGATCTATTGGTATCAATTCGTTTATAAAAATTAATTTGTGAATTTTCTTTTAATCGGTTTTTTCCCAATACATTTTTGACACTAAAGACAGAAGTTTGAGGCTTATCGAAGAATAGTCCATTTATGGTTGATAGGATTAAGTTTTCATCACTATCTACACAAATATTATTTACAGAATATTCATTAGAAAATTGATCTATTTTTTTTCCAAAAAAATTGAATTGAATTACATTACTTTCATAATTACTCCAAATGAAAAGACTGTTTTCTGTAAGAGAAATTTTATTCATTTGAACCTCTGAGTTATCATACAAATTTATGTAAGAGGTTATCTTTAGTTCTTTATCTAATGTCAACCTGTGTAAAGATTCATCTGTTAGAACAAAGACATAAAATGACAAATTTTCATTCCCTTGAATATTTTCCTCTAAACCCTCAACATACTGACTTTGATCAATTATAACAAGATCATAGATTTTTGTAGTTTGAAATCTATTAATTTCTCTTATAGAATTTTTTTCTATATCCAAAATTTCAAGACCATGATTTCTTCCAATCATTACATGATTGTTATTTAAGTTATATATAGAATTTATTTTCTCTTTTGTTTTTTGGTCTGAGAATTGAAATCTTTTGAAATTGTGTGTTTTGGAATTGAATAAATTCAAAACCTGATCAGCAGCAACTAGAAAATCACCTTTCTGATTCAAGAGCTTAATAGTCTTTTGCCTATTTTCAAAAGAAAATGCATTTGAAGATATTGTGAAGGGATTGAGGGGATCAGTTTTAAAATGATCTAATATGTCAAAATTTCTGTCTAGTTGAAAGATTCCATTTTGAGAAGTTGTAACATAATATAATTTATTGACCTCATCATGTAAAATAGAAACAGGATAAGAAATCTTTTTTCGAGTAAAATCAAATGATTTTCTATTGAAAATACTCAATCCGTCTTTACTAATAAAAACCAAATCTTTATTTTCCAATTCGATTATGGATGAAATCGAATTGTTTAGTATAGATCTTTTGTTAGATAAAACCGAGAAAAATGTGTGTACATTATTACCATCAAACATATTTAAACCTTCTTTGGTGGCAATCCAATACAAACCATAGGAATCAACAATAGTAGTATTAACGTTTTTAGAGGTGATTTCGTAATCAAATTCCGCTAACTTTTGAGCCTGAATCTGACTGTAAAAAATTAGTGTTAAAAAAAATGTTGACAGAATATTATTCATTAATTAGAATTACAATGTTTCCAATAAATTTCTAGACCTAACAATTACAAAATCATTAAAAAAATTCTCCAATGGAGGCATTGACGTTATTTTTTCAAGTAAAGATTTTGCTTCCTCGTCTTTTCCTAAATTCAGAGCTGCTTGCGCTAAAAAATATTGGTGATATGCGAGATAAAAATTGTTATTAGTAAAAATTTCATAACCTTCCTTAACATTGCCTTTTAGAACTTCAGAAATTGCGTCAATCCACAATGTTCTATCGCCAGTCCTTTGTTCTTTTTTGGCATGAAGCATGCCTGAATAACTGTGGTCCCCTATAATAGTGTTAAGCCATATAAAATTATTTTCAGACCATCCAGGGGCCATAGTTCTCCACATATTTCCTCTCCAATTTTGATCTCCAGGGAGTGCATTTATTTTTTTTCCTAACTCAGGATCGTTTTCATCGAAGCCAAAGTAGTCCATGAGGTCATGCGCTGCCTCAGCATATTTTTTTAATGATTCTTTAGTTCGCATAGATTGATTAGCATGAGCATATATAACTGATTTGTAAAAATTCAATCCCACTCTACACTTCAATATGTTTTCCTCAGATAAACCAAATCCTCCCATACTTACTGCAAATTCATCAATTGATTTAATGGCTTCGAGATATTTTCCATTGTAAACATGAATGGAAAAAAGATCAAAATAAGTGTCAATCAATTGTTGGTCGTCTTCGGCACTATCCAATGCCAGTTTAAATGACTCAATTGATTCTTTTATTTTTCCACCATTAGAATATATACCTGATAGGACCCTGTAATGTAAATTTAAATTTGATGAAGCATTTTTTTTACTAATTTTAATTGCCTTTTCGATTAGATCAATTGCTCGGTCTAATCTTTTTTGATCTGTGAAGTTGAACGAGTTGGAGTATAGTTTTGCAGCTGTAGATAAAATTTTTGTGTTATCAGGAAATTTTTCAATTATAATGGTTAAATCTTTGTCAAAATCTGTATAAAAATTTTCATCCTTTTTTAATTGTAAAATTTCATCTTGACGGATATATTTATACTCCATAAGATTATAATATGGTGTGTAATAACTAGGATCAAGATCTATAGCTTGTTTAAAAAATTCTATAGATTCCATAGAAGTTTTTCCGTTATATTTATGACCAATAAGATTTCCTTTAATATTAAATATTTCAGGAATATCAGTATAAATATCCTCTATTGTATTAAATAAATTTTTTCTTTCTTGATTAGAACCCCACCATCCCTTCTCTTTAACTAACGAGTCTGATTTTAATACATATAGCTCATAAGGGTTAGCTTTAGAATAGTTTGAAAATGCTCTTTTTCTGTATTTTTCTTTGAGCTTGGCATCAGGCTCATTGATATATAAATTTGCCAAAATAAAATCGGGATCAAGTTCTAAGGCAGAAATAAAATTACCTCTTGCTTCATTATACTTTTCTTTAAACATATTATCCATAGCTTCCCTGTAGAACTCAACTGCCTTTTCATTGGTTGAACTTACAGGAAGTAAACTACTTTCATTTACATCAGCTTCTGAATCCTTCTTTTCTATATCTGCACAATAATTAAAAATCAATAATGCAAGAGTTGCAACCGATATATTTATTCTTTTTGTAATCAATTTCATGGCTTAATATTTAGATATTTTATAGATTTAATTTAGATATAGATAATAATGAAGAAAATTAGAAATGAAATTACAGATCGGGTCAAATATCTTATACCTGAAGATACATGTTTAAATTTCTGATCTGCAATACTTCCCGTTACGAAGGCCATCTGTGATAGATGGACTTTATATTCAACATCGTCATCCATAACACCAATTAATTCCTTTGAGTAATCACTGAACTTTGCCCAGTTATGTTTGATATCCCCAAAATAAAGTGGAGAAGGCTTTACAGATATACTTAGTCGTGGTAGAAAACAATTTACACAGGAAGCAAAAGAAAGAATTGTAAATATAATTGCTGGTACAATGGGAATAATTTTTAAAACAAACAAGGGGTCAGTAAATTCAAAATAATAAATATTCTCGTCATCTAAAATGTCAAAAGTATACGCTATTGTAAAAAATATACTATATAATGAAACTATTAGGCTCGCTTTTAACTCAGCATGACGAATTTGCTCATAATTATATTTGATTAACTGCCAGTAATCGTCAGTGATGAATTTATCTGCCTCCAATTTAAATTTTATCAAAAACTAAAATAGCACCATCCCGGGTTTTTCTATTGATGTTTTCTAGAAAAAGTTGGTTATCCTTTATTTCAAATTTCCTTTTGGCTTGGAAAGGATACGTTTTTTTATTATAAAATCCCGTTTCAAAAATTTTCTCCTCTACAAGGGTGTCATTTTCTAATTTATAGGATAAAAACGTTGCCCTTCCTGGCCAGATATCATTACCCAATGAATCCTTTCTAACAAAATTAAAAGCTCTAATTGTCATATTATCTGCAAATGACAAATGGTGTCCATTACCCGATTTTTTGGGTGGATTGAAAGCAAATGTATCCGTGGGTTTGTCATTTCGTATTCTTATTGCTGCTACCCTCTTCCAATTACCAGTGAGAACTGTCGGAGTAACTCCATAGGTGTCTAACCTTTCATAGAGTTCTTCAGAACCTTTGCCTTCTGAATTTGAATATTGCCCGTAGCTTTCACCAACTTGGTTGTAAGTAGCTCTATAATGAATTTCATCTTTTTTTAACCAATCAATCCATTTATTTCCATTATCATGCCAAAAATCAAAACTTTCAAACATGCTGTCCTTTTCGGTTGAATAAGAAGTTTTACCAAACAAGTCGTCTGATTCTCCTGTCTTTTGACCTAATGAATCTAATACAGCTCTAGAGTAAAACCAAATTGAATGTCCATCTGCATATATTTTATACCTATTTCCTTCCCTTGTTTTTTTTCGCCATTTTAAAGAATCTTTTGGGAAAATAATGGTGTCTTTTGGAGTGAAATTTTCATATTGAACTCTACCTATCATTCTCCACACCCCTTCTATTTCTGATTGAGCTTCTTTTTTTTCGGAGCAGGAAAAAAGAATTAGTACCAGAAGAAATATCGATATTAGTTTCATTTTTTTTTTAATTTTAATTAACAATTTAACAAATATAATTTTTTTGAAATATAATACTAAAACTTTACAAAGATTTATTTTATTGGTAATAACAACAATAAATCTTCATTTAGGTATGGCTCAGTCTTCAATTATTGATACGGAGGCTCACCTTAGAAAAATTGATTCTACATTTCATTTGTTTGCAAATATAATGGGGGACTTAAAAAAAGGTAACGTCGACATGTTGATTTTTAGATCAGGTGCAACTATAGGTTCTAAGTTTAACAAAAATTTGTTCAGAATTACTTTAAATTATAATGAAAATAAAATCAACAAAAAGAAAATTATAAAAAATAATGTGTTTCAATTAAGATATAATTACTTCATAAAAGGGCATGATTTACTTCATCATGACAACCTTTTATCTTATCATCAAAGTATCTTTGCTTTTTTTCAAATTGGGGAGGATTTTAGATCATTAATGGATAAAAGACTTCTTATAGGTGCTGGTTATAGATATAGACTTATT
>CEOK01121199.1_pt1 | contig 10457 bp, 10 predicted proteins | sample 427001 | NCBI WGS metagenome assembly CEOK01 (sample SAMEA2591108, study PRJEB7988) | marine metagenome | isolation source: saline water (ENVO:00002010), including | reverse complement strand
TACCTTTATTTTACCTTTTATCAATATATACCGACTATATACGATTTAGAATGGAAGTGCGTAACCTGTTGAAGCTTGGTTTCCTTTTGTAACTGTTTCTGCAAACTTTGGGTCTTTACTTCTTGCGTGTCCGTAAAACTTCTCAATCATTTCAACTGATGTTCCCATATTTACTGCAAGTTGATAAACTGGAACTTCATTTACACGAAAAGTTGCGTAAGTATGTCGGAAAGAATAGATCGTTCTTCTATTTCCATCTACATCAAACTCTAGCCCAGAGTCCCTCATTAGTGAGTTGAATATAAACCTATAATACTGAACATACTTTCCACTTGGGTGACAAAATATGTATTCAGTTTTGTCCATCTTATTATCATCTTCTATTCCAAGTTCATTCTTTCTGAACTCCCAAATGTTTCTAATATATCTTTCAACTCCTGCGTTAGCTACAACAGTTCTTCTACCTGTCTTACCAGATACAGTAAAAAGTAATCTTTCATCACCTTGACTTATTACTGTCTTATCTAAATCAAGCCATCTTACTTTTCTCATCTCTCCTATTCTGCAACCTGTGTTTCCCATTACTAAAACATACTGTTGAAAATAGAACCTCTCTCTGTAAAGTTTCTTATCTATAGTTCCACTCTTACCTCTGGTGGACTTGATGTTTGATAGTGAATACTTCGCAGGAGTTTTTACCCATTCTCTCATAAATGTTGTTAGTTTCTTCCATTCTTGTTTTGTAAAATCTGGTCTTGGATTAGGAACTATGTTTGGTAGTTTTATAGGCTGAACTTCTTGGATGTATCCTCTTTGTTTTGCAAATCTCAAAATATAAGTAACTGCAAGACCTCTCTGTCGCAAAGTTTGTGCAGACACTTGTTTTCCATATGGAACTATTTTAGATGTTGCCCAAGTCATCATATCCATCAAGTTAGCTTCAGTAATCTCATCTATTGGTTTATTCTTAAAGTATTCTAAACCACAAGATTTTGCATACCGAACTAATGTATCTCTATGTTGTGAGGAGGTAGTTGCAGTAGCTAGGTAGTGTTCTTTCCATTCTTCATAAACTTTTGAGAATGGTTTACCTTTTACTGAACCTCCTTTCTGAACCTTGAAATATAGTTTCTCGTATTCATCTAATGCAACTCTTTCAGCTTTCCTTTGGTCACTCTCTCCTGTTGAAAACCTTTTGTAACCTGTTGAACCTCTGACACTTATCCGACATTGCCATTTGTTAGGACTTTCTGGTCTGATGTATAGAACTATTCTACCATCACCATTTACATCAACTTGATTCTGTTCAAACTTCTTACCCATCTTTTGACTCTACCTCTTCGTAAAAATCAAAGTAATCTTTGTAACCTATCATCTCCCAAACCTCTGAAAAAGATATGTTAAAATCTGTTGCAATCTTTCTCATATTCTTTTCAGTTTCATATTTCTCATTTACAAGTTTTGCGAGATCATCATAAGACAAACGTTTGTATTTGTTATTTCCAAATGTCATCAAGTAGTCCCTAATACTTTATAAACAGTTCCAATACCTACTTTAAGTTCTTTGGCTATCCTACGAATACCAACTCCTTGTTCTTTCATATATTTGATTGAGTGTTTCAATCCTTCATTTAGATTAGTTGGTCTACCAATATGTTTACCTTGTTCCTTTGCACGAGTTTGTCCAGCTACAACTCTTGTTCTAATCATACTTCTTTCAAACTCTGCAAAGACACCAATCATTGAAAACATCATTCTTCCTGTTGGAGTAGATGTATCTATACCAGATTGATGAATATACAAATCACAACCAACAGAATGTATTTCATTTAGAAAAGAGATTAGATGTTGTAAACTTCTACCAAGCCTATCAACACTCCACACCAAAATAATATCAAACTCTTTTCTAGTAGCCCCTTTGATGAGGTTGTCAAACCCTGTTCTTTTATCTCTACCTTTTGCACCAGACATTACATCAGAATACTCACAAACAATCGTATAACCCTTTTGGATTGCAATCTTTCTAAGCTCAAATGTTTGATTATCTGTAGTTTGATTTTCAGTACTTACTCTAGTATATAAAACACATCTATTCATATATGATTTCACCTCAAGTTGTTTACCTTATATGTGAATAATATGTGAATAGTAATAAGAAGTAAATAATATTAGCAGGGTGACTATAAACGATTGATTCTATTGAGTATTCTAGGATAGGTTTGGATCAAACACTCTTTTCCTAATCCTGAGCTCGAGGTTCGAGTCCTCGTAGGGTCACCAAATTTTTGAGAGATGAATATGTTTGAATTTACACCAACACCAAGAGTAAAGAGGTCTCCATTTTATGATGCAACCGTCAGAGATGGAGTGAAAAGTTTTTATCCCTATAACAATATGTTTCTACCAACTGGTTACGGGGATCCTGAAAAAGAATATTGGAGACTAATAAATGGTGTTTCAATGTGGGATGTGGGTGTGCAAAGACAGGTAGAATTATTTGGAGAAGATGCTCTCAAATTAGCTCAGATACTCTCTCCTAGGGATCTCTCAAACTTGGAAATTGGTCAGTCAAAATATGTTGCTTTATGTGACCATAGAGGAGTTATTATAAATGACCCTATTTTGTCAAAATTAGAGGAAAATAAATTTTGGTTTTCAATAGCTGATTCAAAAGTACTATTTTGGGCAAGGGCTATTGCTTATGAAAGAAATTTAAATGTAAATATTATAGAACCTGATGTATCTCCAATGGCTGTTCAAGGACCAAAAGCAGTTGATGTGATTTCTTCGGTATTTGGAGAATGGGTTAAAGACTTAAAATATTTTTATTTTAAGGGGACTTCTTTAAACGGTATTCCACTTCTATTAGTCCGTTCTGGTTGGTCAAAACAGGGCGGTTATGAATTATATTTAATGGATGGATCAAAAGGAGACGAACTTTGGGATATAATTAAAGAAGCAGGTAAGCCTTGGGATATAGGTCCAGGATATCCAAATACTGTTGAACGTATTGAAAGTGGTTTGCTGTCTTGGGGTGGTGATACTGATGACAATACAAATCCGTATGAAGTTAGATTAGGCAAATATGTCGACCTTGATGTACCAGAAGATGTTATTGGCTTATCAGCACTAAAAAAAATTAACCAAGAAGGTCCAAAAAGACATCAATTGGGCATTGTTTTAGACACTGAAGAAAAATTCAAGTCTCATGGTGTATGGTATGATATTTTTGTAAATAATGAAAAACTTGGTGATATGACATGTGGAATATGGTCAAAAAGAATTAAGAAAAATATTGGCTTATGTTTAGTTTCAGTAAAACTAAAGTCTGGTGAAAAAGTTATAGTTAATAAGAATGGTATAGAATATACAGGAACAATGACTGAATTACCTTTTATTTAAAATATGAAAATAGATTATGGCAAAAAAAAATAAAAAAGTTATAATAACGTGTGCTGTTACAGGTGGTATTCATGTTCCAAGTATGTCGGACCATCTTCCGCTAACCCCAGAACAAATTTCAAAACAATCAATCGATGCAGCCAATGCTGGAGCTTCAATATTACACTTACACGCTAGAGATCCAAAAAATGGAAGACCTACTTCAGACCCAAATATCTTTAATAAGTTTTTACCAGTTATAAAGGAATCTACAGACGCTGTAGTCAATGTTACCACAGGAGGTGGTCTAGAGATGACAGTTGAGCAAAGACTAGAAGCTCCTTTAAGATTTAAGCCTGAAATGTGTTCATTGAATATGGGTTCAATGAATTTTGCACTATTTCCTGCTGCTTCCAAACTTAAGAATTGGAAGAATGATTGGGAAAAACCTTTTTTAGAAGCAAGTGAAGATTTTATTTTTCGAAATACTTTTGGAGATATACGAAAGATTATCAAAATGTTGGGTGATGATCATGGTACAAAATTTGAACATGAATGTTATGATATTGGTCATTTATATAACTTATCGTATTTCGTTGATGCGGGAATAATTAAACCACCTTTCTTAGTACAATCAATTTTTGGTGTTTTAGGAGGTATTGGTCCAGAAATGGATAATGTAATGTTTATGAAACAAACTGCAGATCGATTATTCGGTGATAATTATATCTGGTCTGTTTTAGCTGCTGGAAGATTCCAAATGCCTTTTGTTACACAAGCTGCAATGATGGGAGGTCATGTTAGAGTTGGCTTAGAGGATTCTATATATCTTGAAAAAGGTGTATTAGCAAAATCCAATGCAGATCAAGTTAAAAAAATTAGAAAAATTCTTGAAGAACTAGGAATGGAAATAGCTACACCAAAAGATACACGTCAAATTCTTGGTTTAAAAGGCCAAAACCTTGTTAATTTCTAATTCTTGTTAATAGAGATCGATACTGAATTAAGAAAACAAATAATGATCCTAACCCCATAGAAATAAATGCAAAAATCCAGGCACTTGTATTATTAGTTCCACCATTGATATCAAGAATAAAACCTATAATTGGACCAGCAATTGCACCTCCAGCAAAACCTATAATAGAATGGAATGCTAATATTGCTCCTCTTTCATTGTCATCTGAAACAGAAACTGTGCCTGCGGTAAGTGCTCCAGAGTCTAGCATAATAAATGCATGATAGATCCCAACTAAAATTATTATTACCCAAAGGGGCAATGAAATAGAAATTGCACAGACAACTGAAAATACAAAAGTAGCAAATCCAATAATCATCAATACTTTTTTTCTACCATAGTCTAAACAAAATTTGGCACCCATTAGTGAGGAAACCATTCCTATAAACATGAATATTCCTATAATTAAAGAAATTAGTTCTGATGAAATAGTGTTTGGTGTTCTTAGGCTTGCCCACAAGAGAAAGGTAAATATCCAAGCTCTATATGCAAATAATTCGTAAGTATGTGTACCATATGAAAAAATATATCCTAAAGCCTCTTTATTTTTAAATGCAGGCCTTAAATCAAAAAACTTTCTTTCAGTAATATCCTTTTTTTGATTATGAGAAGTTGTTAAAAATAAAATAATTATTGCCGACAAAGCTGCTGATATTGAAGTTGTATAACATGCAATTTTCCATGAAAAATTAGCAAAAAGATAACCAATTACTGCAAAACTGATCCCATTAGACAAGCCAAATGATGATGTATACCATGGAGTTAATTTTACTCTATCGGTCATGTTCAAACGCTCATTTAAAACTTGTAGCCCAGGCATATAAGTTCCAGCTAAACCAGAACCTACAACTCCCCAAATAAGACAAGTTGACCAGAAACCTACTGCAAAAAACCAAAGTGAAAAGCACGCTAAGCAAACAGAGATACTTGCTATAATAACAATCCATTTTGCATCATATTTGTCTGTTAATCCAACATATACAGGTGTAAGTAGAAGATAACCAATAAAATATGATCCACTAATCCACCCTACATCTGTATTAGTAAGTTTCCAAATATCTTTAAACTCTACTAAGAATATTGGCCAAAGTGCAAAACTCAAATTACTTAAAATGAGAGAAATGCACATCAGTAATAAAAGAAAAATTTTGTTTGTTTTGATATTAAAAACTTTTATCATCTATCAATATTAAATTAACTAAGCTTGAGATTGTTTCTTTGCAAAATATAACACTACCATTTTCTTCAAGTGAACCTCTTTCTGTTTTTTTTTCAAGAGGTTCAGGAATAGAAAGTGAGCATCTGGTTGATATTGTTTTAAGTGATACTAATGGCAAACCTATAGTTGCTATTGGAGATTTAGAGCGAATAGTTTACCCTCGTTCAGCAACAAAACTTTTTCAGTGTTTAACTTTATCTTCAATGAACCCTGAAATTTCGGAGAAGGAATACTCTGTAATTTGCTCAAGTCATAACGGGCAAAAAGAACATATCAATATTGTAGAAAAAATTTTGAAAAAAAATGGCTTATCTCATGAAAATTTAATTTGTGGGCCTCACTGGTCTCTTGAAAAAAATGAATTTATAAACCAGGTAAGAAAATATACACAACCCTCAACACTTCAAAGTAATTGCAGTGGCAAACATTCTGGTATGCTTTTACTTTGTAAATTACTCAACGCTGAGCTAAAGGGATATGAAAGATTAGATCATCCTGTGCAAAAAAAAATAGTAGAGACAATAAATTTTCTTACTAATAAAAATATTCTTGATTACCCATATGGTGTTGATGGTTGTGGGGTACCAGCTTTCAGTGCTCCTTTAAAAATTTGGGGTCAAGCGTTAGCTCGATTTGCTGATGAAAAAAAACTTCCAGATAGCTTGCGAAATGGTAAAAGATTAATTGCTAATGCTATATTTAAGGAGCCTTTCTTTATAGCAGGTGATAATAGAATTTGTACTGCGATAGCCGAGACCTTAGGGAACAAAATAACACCAAAAATGGGTGCTGAAGCAGTATATTTCTGCTCACTAAATGACTTAGGATTAGGTTTAGTTTTGAAGTGTAGAGACGGTTCAAGAAGGGCGGTAGAATTTGCTTTAGGGCAAGTTTTAAAATTACTTAATTATAAAATATCTAAAAAGTTAGCTAAACATTTTAATTCTGAAATTTATAATTTAAGTGGTGATATTGTTGGTTCAAAATCTATTAAGTTGTTATAAATTTGATAGGTGTTCATCAACCTTTTTAGCAATCATTGAACTCACTTGCTGATTTGCTTCGTAGGTTACGCCCCCTATATGAGGAGTAAGAATAACATTGTCCAAACCTTTAAAATAATCGCCTGAAGACTGATCCATTGGCTCTGTTTCAAATACATCAAGAGCAGCACCTTTTATTTTGTTTCCTCTTAATAGTTTTGCAAGGGCTCTGTCATCTACAACACCACCTCTTGCTGCATTTATAATTACGGAAGATTGTTTTAAAAGCTTTAAATTTTCAGAATTTATTAGGTGATGAGTATTTTCATTAAGAGGAGTATGAATACTGACTACATCTGATGATCTTAAAAGTTCATCCAATGATACTTTAGTAATTCCATTCCATAGACTTGATGTTTCTTCAACAAAAGGATCGTAAGCTATAATTTTCATATTAAAACTTTTTGCCAATATTGAGGTTTTCTGAGCGATTTCGCCAAAACCAACAAGTCCAAGTGTTTTACCAGAAATTTCATTACCTGCACTATCTTCCCTAGGCCATGCGCCAGCAATCATTTGATGGTTTTTATTAAATGCTCCTCTTAATAATACCAAAGCTGTAGTTATAACATACTCAACAACACTATTTGTGTTTGCCCCTGTTGCAGGATATACTTTAATGTTTTTTTCCTTACATGCTGTTAGGTCAATATTATCTAATCCAACACCAAGTCTTCCAACACAGGATAGATTTGGAGATTTTTCTAAAAGATTTTCTGAAACTTTTGTTCGATTTCGAACAATAAGAGCTTTAATATCTTTCATTTTATTAGGAATATCCTGTTGTTTGTTTGCAAGTTCCTTATTATATACAACTTCATATTTTGATCTTAAAAAATCAATTGCTTCTTCATCCATAAATTCAGTAATTAAAATCATTTATTTTCCTTAAATCTCTTGCACTGGAAGTTCCATAGTTGATGCAACTTCTTTAAGAAGTTGGGTATGGTCACCGTATGAGAGAGCCATATGATGTTCTAAACCAGAATTAATGATATCATTTAATACATCTTCTGCATTTTTATCAAATTTAATTACACCAGAAGTGCCAGTAAATGCCATATCTCTTTTTAGCATTTCTCCTTTAGAGATGACCATCTTTTGCTTGCCAAATGATTTTGAAATTCTCATTAGTGTAACCACACCTCTTTTTAGAGGAAACTGAAATAATAATGGCATTTTTCGATTTGTATGAATTGTGGCTTGTGGTTTAAATTCTTCATCGCACATTGATATTGGCGCTTGTCCGCAATGCCATACTACACCTGTATTATCATTAATATCAATATCTACAAGATCAGTCAGAAATACCTGTGAACCAGAGACTTCCTGAAGAACTATTTGAGTTATTGAACCATATATATCTGCTTCACATGCACAGGGTATTTTATTTTCACTTAACATTGACACAGGCGCACAGATGGCACCACCATACTCTGTAAACGTTTCTGGCCAGCATCTTATTGCGAATGAATTAAATTTCTCTTTTTCCCTAATTTTATCTAACGATGATTTTAGGCGTAGGGATAAATCAAGTTCTTTAGGATCAACGTTATCAAGTGATGAAATTTGACTTTTAACTTGTTTATACAAGTTATTAATTTCTTTTTTATCAATTGATTTGGCCTCTTTAAATAGTTCATTGAGAGTATATTCATAAATTGATATTCCAGTAAGTTTTTTGACATCATCTTTATTATATTTACAAGTATCAAACCCTTCTGGATGTTCTCCAATCTTTGCAATTTTAAATTCTTTTATTTTATTTTTGATTTGATTTGCTCTATCAGATGTAACCCCATATTTTATAATTTTTGGTTTATTTTTTGATAATCTTTTTTTAACAAAAGCATCAAATATACTGGGTTGAATAATTAATGGATCTTCAAAAATCCAATTCACCAGCATATTATTTAGGCTTAACGCATGTGAAGCTAAATTTAACCCACAAAATGAATTTAATCTAAGTCTCTCACCTAATCTTGGCTCTGGTATAGCCCAAATTCCAAAATTATCTTTAAACTTATTTGCAATTTGCTCAGTCATAAGAGCATCTGTAAAGGTGATTTGTATAATAACAACAAAGTCAACATTTTCATTTTGAAGACGTTCTGCTTCATTTTGTGTTGTATCACTCTCTAGTAAGATTTCATCACCACCTATTATTGAATAAGATGTTTTTTTTAAAAAACTTATGCACTCAGATAATTTCTGATTAGCAAATTCAATATCGAAAGTTGCTCTGCCAAGAGCTAGTACTCCAATCTTCATTCTAATTTATCTCTCTATATTGCGTTCTGAATTCATAATTATTGAAAGGAAAACTACTACCACTCTCGCCATAGCATTTATGCTTATTCCAAGCTAAAGCATTATTGTCAGCAATTTTGCCAATTTCCTTAAGATAGTAATTTGATGGACCTAATAGTTGTTGTTTAATGATATCCCAATTTGGATAATTTAAAAATGCATCTAACCAAATAGCTCTCCCGGCAAGAAAGCCTGAGCATCCTGCTTTAAAAGCTAATTCCAAAACTTTTTTAAAATCTTCTTTTCCTGCGCCTGCTGAAAGCATAACCCAAGGTCTTCCTGCTAACTTCCCCATTTCGTTAAATGCATTAATATCATTATTAGAAATCTCACTTGCATTGACAGGGCTTTCTAATTTGAAAACATCAACCCCATATTTATGATTTGAAAATTCTTCAACAGACTTAAGCACATGTTCTGTTTTTTTATTTTTCATTTCCACATAATCTTTCGTTTGATGCTTATCTTTTGAAAGGGGGTAGACTAATAATTCAAAAAGAAAAAGTATATCATATTTCATGCATTCTTCTCCTACATTTTGAACATAATCCTGTTGAGCTTGAAGAACTTTTCTATCAGCATCAGGTCGATACCAAGCTAATACTTTAACAGCATCTGCACCCATTCTTTTAATTTTTGATACAGACCAATGGTCAATGCTACTTGAAATCCTTCCCCCTTGTGTATCAGAAAAAATTGAATCTTCTAAAGTCACTACCAACCCTTTTTTAGAGTCAAGAATATCCATAGAAGATGGAATAGCAAAATGTGGATCAAGTAAAAGTGCAGAACTGCTATCTTGAAGACTTTCAACAAGCAGACTTTTAAATTTTGCAACTTCTACCCATGGAGCCTCTTGAGTTTTTAAAAATTCAGCTATTGGTTTCTTGATAGGCGGTCTTTGATCTACTGCTGTCATTTTAAATATACCGTTTTTGTCGGATAGTCTTTTCATTCCTTGTAGTTTTCCAGGGCTTAGTTGCATTATTTATACTCCATTAAAAATTGATCTACTTGATGTCTATTTGGAAAACCATCTCTTCCGCCAAAAAATTTGCATTTAAGAGTTGCGGCACTATTAGCAAATTTTATTGCATTAACTTCATCATTACCTTCAGCAAGACTTAAAGTAAAAGCTCCATGCCAAACATCGCCAGCTCCAAGCGTATCTTTAACCGTAATTTTTTTGGTTGGTATATGTTCTAATTTATTATCTTTTAAATAGTAAACTCCATTTTCTCCATCAGTAACGCAGACCCAAGCTGAAGAAATATTTTTTATTGATTTAAGAGCCTCAAATTTATTATCAATGTTTGTAAATACTTTTAGGCCATTCATTGAGAAAGCAATATGTGATGCTTCTTTAATGATCTCTTGAGTTACTGTCTCCTCAGCATCTACTATTCCAGGAGCGCAATTTTTCTTAGCTAACTTTAAAGTTTGTAATGCACCTTCTTTCCATCTTGAATCTACTAAATATGCGTCATGT
>CEOK01050598.1_pt1 | contig 10469 bp, 9 predicted proteins | sample 427001 | NCBI WGS metagenome assembly CEOK01 (sample SAMEA2591108, study PRJEB7988) | marine metagenome | isolation source: saline water (ENVO:00002010), including | reverse complement strand
GATTAGCTTTATTCATTAGATAACGAAAAAGTTTTTTATTGAAAGCAAATAAACTCTTTTTCTCGATTAAAAAACTATATTTTTCATTTAAAATTCTATTCAAATTTCCTAAAAGTCCTCCGCCCGTAATATGAGCCATAGCCTTTATATTCGTTATTTTAGATATTGCCTTAATCTCTTTCACATAAATTTTTGTTGGTTTCAATAAAATTTTACCTAGAGTATTTACGCCTAATTTTGTTTTAAGATTAATCTTTTTTCTCTTCAATAACTCTCTTATAAGAGAGTAGCCATTTGAATGTAAGCCAGAAGATTTTAAACCTATAAGAAGATCATTATTTTTAAAATTATTTGTTCTTAAATCTTTTTTTTCTATAACACCCACTGAAAATCCAGCGAGGTCATATTTTCCTTTAGGAAAATTTTTAGGGTGTTCCGCTGTTTCGCCACCTATCAGGGAGCATTCTGAAATTTTACATCCCTTAGCAATTCCAGAAATTATATCTTGTGATTTATTTAGATTAATCTTATCTGTTACAAGATAATCTAAAAAAAATAAAGGTTCTGCGCCCGTGGTTATTAAATCGTTTACACACATTGCAACCAAATCAATTCCTATAGACTTATGGTTATTCATCATTTCAGCAATTTCTATTTTTGTTCCAACTCCATCAGTAGAACTAACTAAAACTGGATTTTCATAATTTTTTGGAATATCAAAGAGTGAAGAAAAACCACCTATTTCATTAATAACCTCTTTCCTAAAAGTTTTTTTTGCTAGAGGCTTTATTTTTTCTATAAGTTTTTCTCCTAGGGCAATATCAACCCCTGAGGCTTTATAAGAAATTTTTTTTCGTGAAGACAATATATTTAACTTAGAGAATGTTTAAATATTATAATTGAATGTTAAATGATTCGATTAATTTTTTCTTATAAATTTTTTTTCCTTTTAGGTTTTATTTCAAATCTTGCTTTTGCTGATCTGCCTGACGAGCATGAATTTTTAATTGAGATAAATGAACAAAATAAATCTTCCTTCCTAAATCATGCATTGCAAAATTCGATACTAAAAATTTTGGGTAGCTATGAAACATACATAAAAAAAGAGAATTTTTTCAATTCAATTAACCCAAGAGATTTTATTAGTGAATTTGGATCATTTAATGAAAGTGATAAATCTTTTTCAAAAATAATAATAGACGCAAGCTCTCTAAGAAATTTTCTAGTTAAAAATGGCTTCGATATTTCCTCAGAAATAAAAACTAAATTTATTGGATGGATTTTATGTGATGCTGATCTAGATTCTTTGAAATTTTACAAAAGAGCAAAACAAAAATGTGAACAAATCAAAAAAAATCTTTTTAACATATCTCAAAATAGAAACGCAGATTTATATTTTCCAATACTAGATTCAGAGGATTTAATATCTTTCAAAGCTCAAAATAAAGAAGACGAAGCAGATTTTATATATTTAAGTGATAGATACAAAGCTGATAGTTTCATCTATTGTCGTTTATCTTATCAAAATGAAAATTGTTACTTACCAGATAAGAATTTATCCGGAAGATATTTAAATTTTTCTAAAAATTTAAAACCAAATTTAGCTATGCACACATTAATTGATAGCGTCTTATCTGACCAAATTTTAGAAATAAATTCTTTGAATCCAAAACCATTTACTATAAATATAAAAAATATATCTTCTTTAGACGATTACAAAAATGTATTGAAGGAAGTTAAAAAAATTATTATTTTTTCTGATGTAACTACTTATTCTTTATCTGGAAATGAATTAAGCCTCTCTACATCGTTGATTGGAAATTATGATCAAATAAGTAAACTTTTTTTAGATTATTCTTTTTTTATTTTAGAAGATGCAAATGAAGCAAGTATTTCTCTAATCTATAATTGAAAATGATTTATTTCCTGCCAAACCTATTAACAATCTTTAGATTTTTTTTAGTGTATCCAGTTGTAATATGTATTTTTGAAAAACAATTTATTTTAGCAATAGGTTTTTTTGTGCTTGCGGGCATTTCTGATTTTCTTGATGGTTACCTGGCTCGGAAATTAGAGGCTATTTCAGAGTTCGGAATGATTGCAGATCCCATTGCGGATAAAACTCTAATAATTGGCACTCTAGTATCTTTATCTATTGTCGGAGAAATAGATCTTTGGCTGGCATACATGATTTTAGGAAGAGATATGATTGCAGTAGTTGGTTTTATTCTCGCTTCAATTTTACTAAGCCCTTATAAAGTAAAAACTCATTTTTCTGGTAAAGCTTATACAGCTTTCTTATTAGTATTCTTAGGAATTACAATTTTAGCTTCTGCTGAAATTTTTTATTATCAACTACTAAATGTTCTTATTATTTCAGTTCTAATATTTTCTATTTTTTTTAGTTTATTTGATTATTTTAGAGATCCTGGTTTAAGACTATTAAAAAAAGTTTTTTGAGAAATGAAACAGCAAAGTTTAAATTTAAAATTTCAGGAGTACATCGACATAAAAGACATGGAAGCTTGTAGTTTTTTTAAAGAAATTTATACAAGATGTATGAATTTTCTAAATGGGAATAATCATTCGATGATATTAGTGGGTAAAGAGGATATGGCTAAATCTTTCTTTTTCTATGCTTTTTATAATCATCTAAAAAAAAACAATAATTGTTATTTTAAATCTATAAAACAGGAAAGTGATTTTCTTTCTTGCGAAAACTTAAAAGAAGATATTATTTTCTTGGATTGTCACAACACTTTGTACGGTTCTAAAAGTGGAGAAATTTTGTTGTTTAAACTTTTTAATGAATCAAAACAGAAAAACATAAAAGTTTTATTTAATAATTCTATTTTTGAAGAGCAAAAACCTAATTTAAAGGATTTAGAATCTAGAATGTCTTCTAGTTTGCTAATTAATTTTCCTGTCCTTTCTGATGAAGATAAAAAAATAATTATCTTAAATTTTTTAAAAAACAGAGGTCTTATTTTAACTGACCAATCAGTAGAATTTATTATTAATAGATACTCCAGAAGTCTTAATGATTTAATAGAGCTCTATATTAAGTTAGACAAAATATCTTTAGAGCAAAAGAAAAATATTACTATTCCATTAATAAAAAATTCTACCGGTCTTTAAAACACTCTAAACACAATAAATTGATATCGAATGGAATCTTCTGCTTGTTGTGAAAGATTGATCTAATAGGATCAGTTAAGTTTTCGTCAATTAAATTATTAATAGTTATCGGGAAAAAGTCGGAAGCAAATAAGCTTATTTGATCAAGAAAACTAATCTCTTCCTCTATTAAATCAACGTTGTAATCGTTTAGTTTTGCTAACTGCGCAAGGCGATCAAGAGAATTTCTTTGAGATCCAATTTCATCAATTAAACCATTTTCTTTTGCTTCTATTGAAGTCCAGATTTTTCCCTCAGAAATAGTTTTTGTATAATCTTTATCTAAATTTCTCCCATTTGAGACAACTTCAAGAAAGTATTCATATGCAGAGTTCACAACACTCTGGATCAATAGCTTTGAATTATCGTCTGGACCAGTTATGAGAGATGGATTAAATTTAGTTGTGCTAACACCGTCATAATTAATTCCAAAATCTTCCAGACTTTCGTCAAAATCTGGAAGCGCCGTCCAAACTCCAATTGACCCCGTTAACGAGAAAGGAGAAGCCCATATTTCATCAACATCAGCAGAAATCCAATAACCTCCAGATGCAGCAATATCCGCCATTGAAACGATAATTGGAATCTTTAAATCTTTAAGTTGTATTATCTCTTGTCTGATGATCTCCGAAGCGAAACCACTTCCACCAGGAGTATTAAGTCTTATTAGCAATCCTTTGTAATTACCTTTTTTTACTTTTTTTATAAGTCTTGAAAAATGACCACTTGAAAGATTATTGTCAAAAACATCTCCATCAACTATTTCTCCTTTTGCATCAATGATTGCAAGTTTATTTTTAGATTCATTTTTTTTAGAAATTTCATGATATTTAGAAAATGTTAAGAAATAATCCCTATTATTATTTAGATTTGATAAATAATTTTCCATATCCTTCCTATTCATAATTTTATCTACAAGCCCTAAATCAAGAGCTAGGTTTGAACCTTTTTTATTAGATGAATTGATCAAAGTGCCAATGTTGTCTATGTAGTCTTGAATTTTTATAGAAATTTCTTTTTCCCTATTTGATGAAACACTCTTTATCCACTCATTCCACAAAGCTGATAGAAACCTCATAGACTCTGATCTAGAATTCTCAGACATAGAATCGTTAGTAAATATTTCTGACGCCGATTTATAATCACCCGCAACAAAGGTATTTACATTAATATTTAATTTGTTTAAAGCCTCTTTCAAGTAAAATCTATAGTTCTTGTAACCCTCTAAATAAACAAGTCCAAATGGATTTAAAATAATTTCATCTGAATAAGAAGCTAATAAATATTGATTTTGAAAATAAAAATCTCCATAAGTAATTACTTTTTTTCCGCTAGATCTAAAACTATTTAGAGATTCTCCAATTTCATTAGCATCCGTTGCTGAGAGATTCATCAAAGATATATCTATTAAAATAGTTTCTATTTCATCATCTTTCTCAGCAATCTCAATAACGTTTACAATTTCAAAATTGTTCAGGCCAGAATTTTTAGATAAGAAAGAAGAGTTGATGGATTCTTGTGAGCTAGCATCCAGAAATAGAATAGAATCTTTTTTATTGATTGATTCACCTAAAAAAGGTGTGATAAGTAAAAACAAAAAAATTCCCAATAAAAAAATTAAAAAAAATGTATTTATTAATATCTTTCTAAAAAAATCTATCTTATTAAGAATGTTTGTAAACATATAAGCTTTACTAATTAGTTAAGGTAAAATTTAAGTACAAATGAGATTATCTTTATTTACTTTTTTCATCTTTTTTACCTTGGGCTGTTCTAATTATGAATTGTCATTCCAAAACAGCAAAGGAAAAAATTTAAACGATTTAAAAGGAAAATGGACCGTTATAAATTATTGGGCCGATTGGTGTCCCCCATGCATTAAAGAAATACCTGAATTACATAACTTAGACAATAACAATTCGAATGTGCAAGTTTTCCTTTTTAATTTTGATAGACTTGAAGGAGAAGAACTGGAAGAGCAGTTACTTAAATTCAACATCGATCTTCCCGCCATATTAACCGATCCCAAAGATTATTTTCCAATTGTTTCTCCAGATGCTTTGCCTGTATCTTACTTAATTGATCCTAAGTTAAAACTTTCTAAGGTACTAAATGGCCCTCAAACAGAATTAAGTATTCTTGAGGCTATACAATTTATTGAATAAATAATTCAGGGTTTAATTTCTTATTAAAAAAGAGAACTTCAAAGTGAAGATGCGATCCAGTAACTCTTCCAGATTTACCAACTAAACCTATTAATTGACCTTTTGTTACCTGTTCGTTTGCTTTGACTAGTATTTTACTTAAATGGGAATAGGAAGATTTGAAGTTGTTATCATGACCGATAAGTATGAATTTGCCTCTATAAAAAAAATTTTCTGATAATAGAATTAATCCATCTGCAACTGCATAGACCGGTGTGCCAATATCCGCGGCAATATCTAAACCCAAATGAGGATTTCTTTGAACGTTATTAATAAATCTTTTTACCCCATATTCACTTGAAGTAATTCCCTTCGTTGGAGTTAATAGAGGGAAATCTAAATTAGTTGCATAGTATTCTCTCTCTAAACTATCTATGTATTTTTTTCTCTCTTTTTCAATTCTAACCAGATCAACTTTACTGATTTGGTTAAATTTTTTATCAGTGATTTTTATATAAGAGTTCCTAAAAGATTTTTCTTCTATTTGGATACCTAAAACTTCAAAGAGTCTTTTATCAGAGTTATATGGTATCGGAGCAATAATCCTTGTGTTATTTCCAATACCACATTCTAAATAATCAATATTTAAAAGATTATGATTTATATCATTTTTTATTAAATTTATTATGCCTCCAGGCTCCAAAGCCTGATTAGGAAAATCACATTTATCGGAAAAAAGGGGGATTGAACTACAGTTATAAAGAAAAAAAACAAGAAAATAGAAAGATTTAACTTTTAATAACTTTGGAGTCGAATAAAGTTTCTGAAACTTTTGTAGTAATAACATCTCCAGGACTCACATCATTTTGATTTCTTATTATCTTACCAGTTTTTTTATTATTGGTTATTGAGTAGCCTCTAGACAAAACATTCAAAGGACTTAAAGAGTTCATCTCTCCAATTAACCTAGAAAATCTTTCTTTTTTTAATTCGATAAAAGTATCCATAATTTTTAAAAGAATATTTTGATTAGATTGCAATTCTTTTTTACGAATAAGTATATTCTGTAAGGGACTTAAATTTGATAATTCAGATTTTGAAAGTGCGATATTATTTTTTAATTTAACAATAACTCCCTTGATATTAATATTAAGTAAATTCTCGTACTCATCTAGTTTTTGATGATTTTGAAATATTTTTGTTTTTGGATTTATAAGACTCTTTTGAATAATTTTTAATTTATTATCATATCCATTAAGAACATTCTTAAAATAAGTACCTAATAAATTAGATATCTCAGTAAGTTCAGCAAATTTTTCTAAGTAACTTTCGCTTATAATTTCAGCCGCTGCTGAAGGGGTAGGAGCTCTTAAATCTGATACAAAATCGCATATTGTAAAATCAGTTTCGTGGCCAATGGCACTTATGGTTGGAATTTGTAATTTAAAAATTTCCATTGCCAGTTTTTCTGAATTAAATGACCAAAGATCCTCTAGAGATCCACCACCTCTTGCCAAAATAAGTGCGTTAACTTTTTTTAAGTCATTCAATTTTTTTACTTGTGTTAGAGCATTTAAAAGACTTTCTTCAGAACCGTCTCCTTGAACCAACGCAGGAATTAAAGTGATATCTATAAGTGGAGCTCTTCTATTGATTACATTTCTTATATCCTGAATTACTGCACCATTCGCAGAGGAAATTACTGCTATATGCTGAGGAAGATGAGGAAGGTTTAATTTAGTTTCTTCATCAAAGAATCCATCATTCTGAAGCCTTTTTTTTAGCGCTTCAAAACTTTTTAATAAGACTCCTTCTCCAGCATATTCAATTGAGTCAACTTGAAATTGATACGATCCCTTTGCAACGTACATTGAAATTGAACCATTTAAAACTACTTGATCACCATCAGATGGTTTCATGTTCGCAGAATTATTTCTAAATCTAAACATTACACACTGTATTTCAGAATTATCGTCTTTTACTTTGAAATACCAATGTCCTGAATCGTACGATCTAAAGTTTGTTACTTCACCTTGAATCCAAATAGATGAATAATTTTTTTCTAATAGTCTTTTTGCAGAGTTATTTAGGTCTGATACAGATAATATATCTAAGTTATTTTTTTGATTAGAATCCTGCATTAATGCAGTATAAACAATTAAAAAAAAATTTTATAAAAAATGAATGATAAAGCTTTTCCAATCTTTGCAACGTGTTTAGGAGGATGCTTAATTGGATTAGCTCCAATTTTTGTAAGATTTAGTGAGATTGGACCGTCTTTTACTGGATTTTATAGATTTCTATTTGCTTCATTATTAATTTTTTTTTATGGAATTTTTTTTCAAAAAATAAGAATTTTTAATTTCAAAGAGCTATTAATTGTTGCAATTCCAGGCTTATGTTTTGGAATAGATATTGCCTTTTGGCACTCTGCAATCACTATGACTTCAGTTGCCAATGCAACACTTTTTATAAACACCGCCCCTTTATATGTATGTTTATTTGCTTTAGTTATCTTCAAAGAAAAATTAAATTTTCTTTTTTCTATTGCTCTTATTTTATGCTTATCAGGAATTCTAATCTTAACAATGTCGAATTCTTCTTTTTCAGGAGATTTATATTCTATTGGTAATCTTTTAGCATTATTTGGCGCTTTTTTTTATGCTGGGTATCTTTTATCTGTAAATAAGTTATCTGCTAAATATGATATTTTTAATCTTATTTTTTACTCTTCCTTATTTGCTTGTATCCCTTTGGGAATTGGTAGTTTATTAGAGCTAGACAATCCGTTTCCTCAATCATATCTGGGTTGGAGTAATTTTTTAGGGCAAGCAATTTTTGTACAAATTATGGGACAGGGATTGGTTGTCTTTGGTCTTTCTAAAATTAAGCCTCAGATATCATCATTGCTTTTATTATTCCAACCAGTAACAGCAACTATATTAGGAGTATATTTTTTTTCAGAAACTTTATTATTAGGTCAATTCTTTGGTGTTATTATTCTTTTGGTAGGAATTTATTTTGCGGGTTTGAGCGAAAGATTAAATAGGGAAGGCTAATGAGTAAAGAAATGATAAGAATCGCTAATTGTAGTGGTTTTTATGGGGATAAGTTGTCTGTAGCGAAAGATATGGTCGAAGGCGGGCCTATAGACGTACTTACCGGAGATTATCTTGCTGAACTTACAATGACTATTCTTTACAACCAAAAAATGAAAAGAGGTGAGGAACACGGTTATGTTGGTACTTTTATAAAACAATTTAAAGATGTCGCAAAAATTACTCAAGATAAAAATATAAAAATTGTTACAAATGCCGGAGGCCTTAATCCAAAATCTATGGCCCAAGAAATTACAAAGGTTGTTGAAGAATTAGATTTAGATTTAAAAGTTTCTTATATAGATGGAGATGATTTAATCCCAGAAATTGATAAATTAACTGATCTTGGTGAAAAATTCTCAAATTTAGATAAAAATATAGATCTAAAAGAATATTCAAAAAAAGCTATAACTGCTAATGCTTATTTAGGAGCTTGGGGAATAAAAGAGGCTTTAGATAATGGGGCAGATGTAGTTGTTTGTCCTAGGGTAACTGATGCAGCAGTTGTAATAGGACCAGCTGCATGGAAGTTTAACTGGTCAAGAGATCAATATGATGAGCTAGCTGGAGCATTGGCAGCTGGCCACATAATTGAATGCGGAGCACAAGCTACGGGAGGAAATTACTCTTTTTTTCAAGAGGTACCTACATTTGACAATATAGGTTATCCCATAGCAGAGATTTATAAAGATGGAAGTTTTGTTATTACTAAACATGAAAATACTGGTGGTTTAGTATCAGTTGGAACTGTCACGGCACAATTACTTTATGAAATTAGCTCGCCAGCATATTTAAATCCAGATGTGATAAGTCATTTTGATACCCTTAAAATCACACAAGAATCTAATAATCGAGTTCTTGTTGAAAATGCCAGAGGAAGTAGTCCAACAAATTCTCATAAGGTTTGCGTTAATTTAGTAGGAGGCTTTAGGAATGGAATTGAACTATTACTTACTGGATTAGATATTGAGGAAAAAGCTGAGTTAATTACAGAACAAATTTTTAAATCGGTTGGAGGTAAAGATCAATTTGATAAAGTTGATATTCAATTGCATCGAACAGATAAAGAAAACCCTAATTCGAATGAAGAAGCGCAAGCATTTTTGAGAATTGATGTCATGTCTTCCAATCCAGACCTTGTGGGAAGAATTTTTAATGCAAAAATAGTTGAATTAGCATTGGCAAATTTTCCTGGTTGGACTGGTAGAAGCGGAGTTGTTCCTAGTGGTGCTTTTATTGAATATTGGCCTACTTTGGTTGATAGCAAATATATTAAAGAGCGCATCCATGTTGATGACAAAGTCATTGAAGTTATCCCAACAAGTCAATTGGGTTTAGAAGAGAAATACTATCAAAAAGTTCCTTACGTAAATCCTAAGCTAAAAACTGAAGAACTTAGAGAAGATTTTTTTGGAAGGATTTTTGGAACTAGATCGGGAGATAAAGGCGGTTGTGCAAATTTGGGCGTATGGGCTAAAACAGAAGATTCCTATTCATTCTTATTTGATTTTTTAACTGTTGAGAAATTAAAAGAACTTTTGCCTGATTTAGAAACATTTAAAATTGATAGATATGAATTACCCAATATTTTTTCTTTAAATTTTTATGTTCATGGAATTCTTCAGGAGGGGGTATCTTCATCTACAAGAATGGATGGACAAGCTAAATCTTTAGGAGAGTATTTGAGAGCAAAAAAAATCAATTTTCCTGCACAATTACTAAAATAATGATGAATAAAAAAAAATTAACTCTGAATGGCTTGATCTTTAATGCTACTAAAATTGATGAAGCAAATAATGTTTTAACAATAACCCTTAATCGCCCTGAAAAGAAAAATGCTTTAAACAACGTAATGATGAATGAAATTTGTTATGCGTTGGCCTACGCGAAACAAGAGAGATCTATAAGAGTAGTGGTTATAGCTGCTGAAGGAGATATATTTTGTGCTGGAGCTGATTTAAGAAGAGAAGAATCAGAGTCAAACGTTCCAAAACTAGAAGGCGCTGATGATATTAGTTTGATGTTAAGACATTTGTATAAACCTGTAATT
>CEOK01030850.1_pt1 | contig 10473 bp, 12 predicted proteins | sample 427001 | NCBI WGS metagenome assembly CEOK01 (sample SAMEA2591108, study PRJEB7988) | marine metagenome | isolation source: saline water (ENVO:00002010), including | reverse complement strand
GAAATTGTAAATTTAAAAATAGGAGCAGGAGTGCAGGATGGCATTGTGTTCAAATATGCCGGATTAGGTGACGACACTATGTCGGATAGACCAAGAGGCAACTTGTTAGTAAGAGTGTCTGTGCTTGATTGTGATGGATACACAAGAAAAGGAAATGACTTGTGGACTGATAAAACAATCACTGCTTTTGAAGCCATGAGAGGCTGTGAGTTTCAAATTAAAGATCTCGAAGACAATGTTGTGAAAGTAAGAGTGCCTACAGGCACACAACCAGGCAGTGTGCTTCAATTAAAAGACAAAGGTATGCCAGTACATGAAAGTCTAAGCATACGCGGAAATATGTTTATCAAAATACACATTACTATACCTAAACTCACAAAAGAACAATTAAATAAAATTAAAGATCTATGAGCATCATAAAGGATTTAATAAACATTGTTTGGCAAATGATAGACGGATGGTTAGATGATCCTATTATAGCAACTTTGTGTTGGCTACTTGTAATTTGGTTAGTGACCGACTATATATTAACATAATGCAGATATTTGTAAATCCATATCACACTCTACACACACCAAGCACTCCTGTGGATCTGTCACAGGATATTGCTGGATACAACGATCTAGAAAAATTTGAAAGAGAAATGATCAATCTGATGAGAACATCAAAAGGTATTGGTCTTGCGGCTAATCAAGTTGGCATTACCAAACGTTTTTTTGCCATTGGGTACGAATCATTTGACGTTTTTAAAAAACCTGTTATAATATGGAATCCATTGATAGTTAGAAGTTCTGAAGAAATTGTCGAGGATGTAGAAGGGTGTTTAAGTTTTCCAGGTATATGGTTAAAAGTTAAACGTCCAAAACAAGTCACTGTAAGGTGGCAGAATTTGAAAGGTGATACATTGATGCAACATCTGGACGGTATTGAAAGCAAATGTTTTCAGCATGAACTAGATCACATTGATGGTATTACATTTAACACAAGAGTTTCAAAACTAAAATGGGACATGGCTAAAAAGAAAGCAAAAAAATGATTGACTCAACAGACGATTTAGAAAATATATTTGAACAAGCAGTCAAAGAAGCAGAGACTCGGAGACATGAGTATGTGACCATAGAACACTTGCTTTTGGCTTTGGTTAAAGATAAAGAAATTGGAAACGTATTAGTAGATTTTAAAATAAATGTAAGTGCTTTTATAAGAGAAATAGAATTGTATCTTGATCAAGAAGTTAAAGATATTGTAATCAAAGATCCAAAGAAGCCAGTTAATCCTAGGAAAACTGCATCATTAGAAAGACTAATGAACAGGGCATTTACCCAAGCACTCTTTCAAGGCAGGCAAGACCTTAAACCAATTGATATATTGTTGAGCATTTTTTCTGAGAAAAGAAGTTATAGTGCTTTCTTATTGAAAAAATTCAATGTAAACAAAGATGATATTACAGATATGGTATCGGCTGAGAGTGTAATAGATGAATCTGCCTTTGGTGCAGGTCCAGAACAAAAATTAAGACCAAACCAAGCAGATAAAATTTTAAGAAACTACACAGAAAATTTAAATCAAAAATACTTTGATAAAAAAATTGATCCTGTAATAGGCAGAGAAAAAGAACTAGAAACTATCAAGCAGACACTTGCAAGAAGAAACAAAAATAACATATTATTAGTTGGTGATCCTGGTGTAGGTAAAACTGCTGTGGTAGAAGGATTGGCAAGAAGAATTGCAAAAAACAAAGATGATATTCCTGAATACTTAAAAGATCACATTGTATACAGTTTGGATGTTGCAGGAATGATAGCAGGATCTAAATTCAGAGGTGACTTTGAAGAAAGACTAAAACTTATCTTAAACGCATTAGAAAAGAAAGGCAAAACAATACTGTTTGTTGATGAAGCACACATGATGGTTGGAGCAGGTTCAACAGGACAAGGAGGTGTTGATCTTGCACAAATGATCAAACCTGTGCTTACAAAAGGCAGTTTAAAAGTTATTGCAAGTACCACGTGGGAAGAATACAGAAAGTTTTTTGAAAAAGACAGAGCACTGATGAGAAGATTTCAAAGAGTGCAGATAGGTGAACCAACAAACGAAACTTGTATAAAAATTATTAAAGGTATCAAACAGTATTATGAAAAATTCCATACCTGCACAATTACTGATGAAGCCTGCGAAGATGCAGTAGAATATTCAAGCAAGTTTATAGCAGACAAAAAATTGCCAGACAAAGCAATTGATGTAATTGATTCTGCTTGTAGTAGACTAAGACTCAAAGGCATCAAAGACGGAAAAATTGATCATGACGAGATCATACATGAAATATCAAAAATTACAGGTATATCAATTGAACAACTTTCTCAGAAACAGGCAACAAATTTAAAAACACTTGAAGAGAAAATGAAATTGCAAGTATTTGGACAAGACGAAGCACTAAACAAAGTGATAGACAAAATTTTAGTGTCAAGAGCAGGATTAAAATCACTGAACAAACCTGTAGGTTCGTTTTTATTCTTAGGCCCAACTGGATGTGGAAAAACTGAAACTGCAAAACAATTGGCAAAAACACTTGGTGTTGAACTGTTAAGATTTGATATGTCTGAATATCAAGAAAAACATTCAATTGCAAAACTAATAGGATCGCCACCAGGATATGTTGGCTATGAAGATAGTAACATGGGTGGTGGTATGTTTGTTAATGAAGTAGAAAAAAATCCACACGCAGTTGTTTTGTTTGATGAAGTAGAGAAAGCACATAGAGATGTTTCTAATATGTTGTTGCAAGTAATGGATTATGGTACTGTAACAGGTAGTAATGGTAAAAAAGCAGACTGTAGAAATATCACATTAATTCTTACATCGAATTTGGGTGCTGAAGAAATGGAAAGAGCAACATTAGGATTTGGTGACACAGAAAGAACCGAAGACGATGATGCAATGAAAAGATTCTTTCCACCAGAATTCAGAAACAGATTAGATGCTGTCATTAAATTTAGCAAACTGGGTAAAAGCACTATGAAAAAAATAGTTGGCAAGTTTTTGCAGGAATTGAATACAATGACAATAGAAAAAGGTGTTGAAGTAAATGCATCAGACGAAAGTGTTGATTACTTAATAGAAAAAGGTTTTGATGCAAAATTAGGAGCAAGACCTTTATCGAGAATTATTGATAATGAAATTAAAAAACCATTATCAAGAATGATTCTTTTTGGAGAATTACAAACAGGTGGGCGAGTAGAAGTTACAGTTAAAGATAAAAAATTATCAATTGAGTACAAACAGCCTGTTGTGACAGACAAATTCAAACCCAAAAAGATAGATGAGAAAGCATCACAATAAATTATACTTTGGCAAATACACGCACAAAGCAACTTTTGCCATTCCACATCTCAATCAACTTTACCCAACGACTGATTTTTATTTACAAAGATTTTTACGTGTAAAACAATATAAAAATGAAACGGTAAGAGAAATAGCAGAATTTATTGTAAAAAATAGAGCCAAAATGAAATTTAGACTAACAAACAGTTTTTGTGTTTTGTACGGATCAAAAACATTTATATTAGAAACCATAAATTTATTTTGGAAAAACTGGATAAACATAACATCTACTGATCCAAAGAAAACAGAACTATTAGACGACAATGTGGTTGTGTGTAAAAGACTGCCTTTGGGCAAATATCAGTATCAGGTACACACCAAAAGAAAGATGTTCCATCATTTGACAGAAAATCAAAAACAGTTGTTGTACAAATATTTGACGCAAAACGATGACAATGCCACTATAACAAATCGTAACCTTAAACAATGGTTGTCTGGTGCTGGTGCAATACATTATGACTTGCAGGGATATTTTTATATAAAAGATGAAAAAGCATTGACTCCAATTTACATGATATCAAACAAAATTGTTGACAGAGTCACAAAATTTGTTAAAGTATAACTATGAAAGAAATAATAAAAAAATTAATTGAACACAAAATATTCAAAATAGACACTCTTATTGAAGCAGAAATAACAAAAAGTTTTATGGGATCACCTGTGAAAAAACAAGCACTTCTTAGAGTCAAACAAATTACAGAAGATTATTGCCTTGCTGATCAGGAAGGCGCACTTGATTATGAAGTGCCTCTACGTAAAATAATGTATGATCGTATCAAGATAGTAGACGGTATGGATCCACAAGAATTGGCCGCTGTCTATGGATTGGCACCAAAAACTGCAAGATTCAAGAAGCGAAAAGAACAATAAATAGTAGTATATGGCACAAACAAGCACAACATTATCAGGACAAAAAACATTCAAAGCCGCAATAACGGTCACTGAAGGCTGTACTTTTACAGCAAGTAGTAAAAAAATATCCGCGGCAAGTACCAGTTTATCAAGTCTGTCTGTAAGAGATTTGATCACAATCACAGGCACAACTAGCAATAATTCAACTTTTACTGTTGCCAGTGTAGATTCTAATGGCACTTTTATCACAGTTGAAGAAACTTTGACAGATGAAACTAGTGATGGTTCTACAGATACAGTTTTAACATATTCAGGATTTGTTACTGACAAAGTCAAAGGAGATGGATATTATTCACAGACAGATGGATTACACACTGTGGCGTTCCATGTTGATTCCACTTGCACAGGTGCTATAAAAATGCAGGGCAGTCTAGCAACAACTCCAACAGAAGATGATTTTTTTGATATAGACAATTCTACATTTACAACAGACCAAAGTACCACAATTAATTCAGTGAATTTTACCGGTAATTTTGTTTGGGTGCGAGCAAAATGCACAGGAAATACTGCTGGATCTGTCACAAAAATACTGTTTAACCACTAAAAGTTATCCACAAAATGGTAAAAAAAGTCAATAAAATAGCGACTTTTTAGCCAGATCAACTATCAATTGACATATATGCGTTATAGTTTATAATAAGACTATGAGCATGACAAACAAAGATATTGAAAATATCGAGACTGTAGATATTACAGTGACTCAAGAGTCAATGGACGCACACGTTCAATGCCTCAAAGAAAACGGATACAGAATAAACAAGCCATTTACATTATTCACAAGCAATTTGCTATGGGGTACTATAGGCCTATTTGCTGGTGCAATGTTGGCTGGGCAGGTGTTCCTTGGCTAGTAATAAATTTAAAAATTTACTACTTGCTGGTTCACTTGTAGGATTAACTGCCTGCGGTGGCGGCGGTGGCGGCGGTGGTGCTGTTGGAACTGTTTCTAATTTTATTAATGATGACATAAGCAGTTTATCTGGTTCCGCAGACATCATATCAAATTCAAATTCACTTATTAGTAATTTTAACAATATTGTATCCAACGGTGACTTTAGTGGATTAAGTGCAGTATTGACTGGACCAAATGCTGAAGATAGAAACACAGCAAACACTTTGCTATCACAATTGGACCAAGCAGTTAGCATTTGGGAACAGACAGAAACTTTGATATCACAACAAGATGATGCTACACAATATCAAATTTACAATTCAGATTCTTACAAAGAAGCCTATGCCGCATTACTTTATTTGAAAAACCACGTTAAGCCTGTGATACAAAAAGTGTCACAAGGTAAAACAATTACTCTTACAGAATATAACAAAGTTGCAAAACAAGAAAAAGCAGATGAAATAATTTTAGCAGAAAAAACTTCAACTGCAACAACATATTCACAAACAAAGTCTGTAAAAAGTGAAGGTTGGGTCAAAACAAAAGATGATGTATCTAAAGACACATATTCAGTAGGTGAACCAACAGTTGCATACACAGGTGATTGGGAAACTGTAAATGCAGGTGGTGGACAACTGAGAAGAGCATATACAAAAACAACACCAAATTACAAAACTACAACTGTCACTAGATGCACTGCATTTAGAACAACAAAATTAAATGGCTCTTACACAGACGCAAATGAAGGTTGTTCTGTTGCCAGTGAAACTACTATATCAGTTGATCCTACAATTGAAAATGGTTACGAATACAAAGACGGTCCAAATCCAGTTGTAAGTCAAGTCACAATCAACACTGAACCTGTTGTGACAGAACAGACAAGAGACATAGACGATAAGGTTACAACAACAGATGGTAGTGTGCAAGATAGAACACCAGTTGCAGGATCATCTACAACAAGTGTACAACCACAGACTACAACAAGTGAAGTTATGAACGGTAATGGTACAACAACTAAAACTACAACAACATTTACAAGAACTTACACTTACACGTCAATGACGACTCCAAGATACTTTGTGAGAACTACTGAAACGCAACCACAACAGGAAAAAAGAAGTGTTAGCACAATAAAACCTAGTATCCAATACACATACAAGGATGGTACTACAGAAACAATTGAACAAGCACCAACAGTAAATTATGGTTCTTGGGTGGCAGAAAACAAAGGTGATGCCACAACAACAACAGAAGAAATTGATACAGACGGATTAGCATGGACTAAAACAACTTATGTGGACAGTGAATCAACAAGCACTGCTCAAACATATCCTAACAGCAATAACTCAGCAATGGGTACTAAAACTGCAAATTATTTGAATGAAGCAAGTGATTACGAAGATACGGAATTTCAAAATTCTACAGGACACGCAACTATTAAGGCCAGTTCGGCATACGCAAAAGGTTGGACAGGTGAAGGTGCTGTACTAGGAGTTATCGATACATGGCAACAAACTGACCATCCAGACCTAAATGGCAAATATGAATGGTACAATGACTACACAAGATACGATACAACTGTTGCAGACAAAGGTAATCAGCAGGTTCATGGTACTCACGTTGCAGGAATTATAGCCGCAAAAAACAACGGCTCAGGAACACAGGGGGTTGCTTTTGATTCAACACTAGTTGGTGCCAATATTGACTACCATGGTAATGGTGGTATATCGAAAAATAATGCTCAGTTGGCATTACATGATATGGCTGAATTAAAAGCGCCTGTGTCAGAAGGTGGAAAAAATATGAACATTGTTGCAGTTAATATGAGTTTCAACAATGAAGTTTCTTATCTTACTGACAAAGGAAACTACAACGTGACAGAATTAGGAGATGGAACTTACCATGCTCCAAAAGTAATTGAGAGAATTACAAACAACGGTTACGGTGATGCCAAGTATTGGAGACACGCAACTGACAATGATATTGTACTTGTTAATTCAGCAGGTAACTCACAGTACATAGGAAACTATGTGCCAGCAGATCCAGGACTTTGGGCAACTGAAACAGACAGCAGTGGCAATCTAATATTAGGTGGTAAGATGATTATTGTGGGTAACTGGACAGGTACAGGTGTTTCAGGTAATCAAGCAGGCCACGTGTGTTTGAATGTTGACCTTGTAAACAATAAATGTAATGACACACATAGAATTTCAGACTTTTACATACTGGCTCCAGGTATGAATATTAATAGTACAGTGCCTACTGATTTGGACAGTGATGGATATATGACAATGAGTGGTACTTCCATGTCTGCTCCGCACGTGACTGGTGCAATGGGTATCATACATCAGATGTGGCCACACATGAAAGGTGAAAATCTTACAAAACTTTTACTAAACACAGCAGACAAAAATCTAATTAACTATGATGTAAATGTACATGGTCAAGGATTACTTGACTTGGATGCCGCAACAGAACCTTATGGTGCAGTTGGTATTCCACTGACAGGTAGAACAAATGGTCCTGTAATAAACTTGACAGGCATCTCTTTTAGTTCAGGTGCATATGTGCCAAGTAATTTACTCAACTTACAGGTAATGGTACTTGATGGATTTGAAAGAGACTACTATGTTAATCTTGGTAACAGTTTTGCTGTACAGGACAAAAGAAAAACAAGTGATATTGACGCCGCAATGAATGGCTACACATATCTTCCATTCCAACAAAGTTATGGTAACTTTGCTCAAGGTGGACAGTATGATTTAGGATTTATGAATTTTGGTTTCTACACAGGTGAAGGTGGAAATGGAGATTGGTCTACAAACATAGGTAAGAATTTTGAATTATCTAAAAAACTAAAACTTAAAACAACTGTTGGTACTATGAGCGAACAAGAAACTTGGTTAGGCAATGACAGTTCAGGTGCACTTGCAGTGGGTGACAATAACAATACAAACTTTGCACAGATTGGTGCAACATATGAATTGGGCAATGGTGCTGTTAGTTTAGACTACGGTATAGGTAAAACTGATGTAAACACAGTATCAAACTCTTTGATCAAGGGTGTAGACAATGTGCAGACAGAAAGTTTGAAATTGGGATATGATTACAAACTAGATAATAAAAAATGGGGTGCCGCAATCAGTATGCCAAGTAAAATTAAATCTGGTACAATGCACTTGGAAGTGCCTAGTGCAAGAACAATTGATGGTGATGTTATCAATACTGACATAAGTTCAAACCTAGCAGGTGGTAAGCAAGAACTAAATTACGGTATCTACTACGGCAAAGAAAAAATCGGTGAAATGGACAGTGCATTTAATTTCAAAGCAGAATACAGACAAAACATTGCTGGAGTGGACGGCAACAACGGTGTAAACATTGGATTCAATTACATCAAAAAACTGCATACAAATTGTAAATTTTTATGGATGAAAAATCCAAAATGTTTTACAAAAGACAAAACTGGTAAAGAAGTTTTAAAGGCAGACATATACGATAAAAACAAAACAGACAAACCAGTTATTGCAACTGCTTACAAAAAATAATGGAAAAAATTACACTTATTTGCACAGACAACGGTAAAACTAAAACTGCAGATGTGCTTTCAAGATCAGACAAATTTCTTAAGGTGGTTGTAGAAGGAACCACAATGACAATTGAACTATTTAGATCCGATGTAAATAAACCATATGTTGGCAACAAAGCCGGCTTAGAATTTACATATGGCGGATAACTTAAAATTCAGAATAGAATTATACGCAACTTATTGGGACAGACCACCTGTTGCAGATATTCATATCAATCAAGAATCAATGTACAGAAAAGAAATCAAGGGCACAGAAGACAATCCCACTGTTATTGAGTTTGAAAAAGAAATTGAAGACAAAACTAAAAACACTTTTAGAATTGACAGAAGTGGCAAATGGCCTAGTCAAACAGTTGTAAATCCCAAAGGTGTTATTTTACAGGATCAATTGCTACACATCAAAAGCATAACAATAGACGAAATTGATATAGGTAATCTAGTTTATGAAGCAGTGTACACACCCAAGTATCCGGAACCATGGGCAACACAACAGGCTAATGCTGGAGTTGAACTGCCCAAGTCATTTACTAATGTAACATCTATGGGCCATAACGGCACATGGCAACTGACTTTTGAAACCCCATTTTACATGTGGTTGCTAGAGAACCTGTATTAATAAATACAGTATATGAACACCTACGAAGACATCAAAGCACTTATTACACGTTTAGATAGCATTGCTAATGCACCGGAATATCAACCTTTTCCAGAAGCAGACGAATTTGACATCAACGAAGACGAAGATTTTGAAGAAGTTTTAGGAGTATTAGGTTTTCCTGAGGATGAACTATGGGAAGCAGAATACAGAGGTAGAAAAGTAAAACTAAACAAGCCAATGGCAGGTGATGTAAAAAAATTCAAAGTATATGTTAAAGATCCCAAAACAGGCAACGTAAAAAAGGTTAATTTTGGACATGGCGGCACATCAGCAAAAAAGGCAGGACAAAAAACTATGAGAATTAGAAAATCAAATCCTGCAAGACGTAGAAGTTTCAGAGCGAGACACAACTGTGCCAACCCAGGACCAAAAACAAAAGCAAGGTACTGGAGTTGCAGAAAATGGTAAGAGCAGTTCAATTTATTAAAGAAGCAGTAGACTCAGATGCAATGAACGAATTAAAATTGTTCATTAACAATGACGAAGATCTTTACAGAAGATCATTCATGCCAATCATACAAAACATTAAAAGAAAAATTAAAAATGGTACCTATGATCATGAAAAGGCACCAAGACTTTGGTTGTATCTTGTAGACGCCGCGGCAAGAAAATACGTAAATGAATTTGGTTCTCCTGACCAAGATGTCAAAGACATGTTTCCAAAAGATTTAAGAGACGCAATTGCCTTAGACATGGCAAATGAAGAATTTGAAAAAATAAAAGCAGGAGAATACGATGTTACTCAAGGAACTATTTCTTAAAGAGGACGAAGGTAACATTGCTGTATTTGCCTTTGGAAGATTTAATCCACCCACAGTTGCACATCAAAAACTTATAAAACAAGTGCAGGATCTTGCCACAAAATTAAATGGCAGGCCATATATATTTTTAAGCCACACACAAAACAACAAAACTGACCCATTAAGTTTTCAAGAGAAACTAGACTACGTGGAAGGTGTGTATGGTAGAGAACAAGTTGTGTTTGGAGATGCTGGAGTCAAAACAATAGTTCAAGTTTTACAAAAACTACAAGACGAAGGC
>CEOK01078266.1_pt1 | contig 10474 bp, 9 predicted proteins | sample 427001 | NCBI WGS metagenome assembly CEOK01 (sample SAMEA2591108, study PRJEB7988) | marine metagenome | isolation source: saline water (ENVO:00002010), including | reverse complement strand
AAAACTAATAAATGGGATAATTCTATTTTATTAAAATGGAGACCAGCAAAAAATATACCAAAAGATCATATATTAGTTATTGCACAAATGCCAGATGATGAAACAGTAAATGGATTTAGCTTTGGTAACCATTTAAGAAAGATAGAAATGATTGTAGATAAACTAATCTTTAATCAAAAATATTATGATAGTTTTAAAAATATAGTTCTTAAATTACATCCAAGATGGAAACCTGCAACACAATGGGAACATAGGTTATTAAATAAATGGAATGATTCAGGTATAGATGTTAGAAGAGGATATAATCTTATCCACGATTTTCTGCCGCATACGCGCGTCGCGATACTAGAAAATAGTACAGCCGGAATAGAATGTTTAATGCATGAAGTTCCTATTATCTCTTATGGTTGGCCAGAGTATCATTGGGCAACTAAAAAATTACAATCACTAACACAATTAAGTAGTTTAGTTACTGACTTAACTTGGCACGATCCTTTATATTGTAATAGGTTTATAGAATGGTACATAAACCACTATCTTTGTACTGATATAAATAGTACTGTAAAAAGATTAGAACAACTTATATAATGGATCAATTAAAAATAACAAAGAAGAACCATGCTTTCATGCACATTGAAACAGATGCTAGCATTGAGATGGAACTAACTGAACATTTCTGTTTCTTTGTTCCCGGATATAAATTTATGCCGGCATATCGCAATAAATATTGGGATGGTAAAATACGTCTGTTTGATCCACGCAAAAAAACCCTATACATTGGTTTGTATAAGTACCTAAAACAATTTGCCTTAGACCGTGAATACGAGGTCCTGACGGTCCCTTCTAAGAGATATGGACAGTTAGAACCAATTGAAGATAGATCTTATATTGATAAAAAGTGGTTAGATAATTTAAATATAACATCTAATCAAGTACCTATTACACCACGAGACTATCAATTAAACGCTCTAGGACACTCGCTAACAAACAAAAATGCATTACTCTTGTCACCAACTGCCTCTGGAAAATCTTTAATTATTTATTTGGCTTCTAGATGGTATATTGATAATGACCCTAGTAAAAAGATTTTAATAATAGTTCCTACTATATCCTTAGTAGAACAAATGTATTCTGACTTTGCAGATTATAGTATGAAAGATGATTCTTTTGAAATAGATGAATGGGCAAATAAAATACATGGTGGTATATCTAAAGGACAAGGGTTTGAAAGAATAGTTATATCAACATGGCAATCTATATACAAAAAAGGTCCTGCTTTCTTTCAGCATTTTGGTATGGTTATCGGTGATGAAGCACACCAATTTAAGGCTAAGTCATTAACATCTATTATGGAAAAATGCACAGAAGCAGAATATAGGATTGGAACAACTGGTACATTAGATGGAACACAAACACACCAATTAGTATTGGAAGGATTATTTGGTCCAGTTAAAAAAGTAACTACAACAAAAGATCTTATTGATTCGGATCAATTAGCTAAATTAGATATTAACATGTTACTATTAAAATATAAAGAAGAACACTGTAAAGAAATATCTAAATTAAAATACCAAGAAGAGTTAGACTTTATTGTTAGATATACACCACGAAATAATTTCATATCTAACTTAGCTATAGACCAAGAAGGTAATACTTTAATCCTGTTTAATTACGTCGAAAAGCACGGTAAACCCTTACATAACATATTAAAAGAAAAACTTAAAGGTAAAAAAAGAAAGCTTTTTTATGTCTCAGGCGAGACGGACGTGGACACGCGCGAGAGCGTGCGAGCGATAACTGAGAAAGAAAAGAATGCTATTATTGTAGCTTCACTAGGTACGTTCTCAACAGGTATAAATATAAAGAGACTACATAATTTAATATTTGCTTCTCCTTCTAAAAGTCAGATTCGTGTATTACAATCTATAGGGAGAGGACTGAGAAAAAGTGATAGAGATACAAAAGTATTTGATATAGCAGATGATCTTCATTGGAAAGCAAAAAAGAATTATACATTAGAACATGCTGCTGAAAGAATAAAGATATATTCTAAAGAAAAATTTGATTATGAATTACACGAGGTAAATATTTAAATGGAAGAAGAAATACAAATAAGACATTTTAAGTTAATTAACGGTGACCAGATAATAGCTGCTGTTAATTCAAAGAATAAAGATAATTGGTTTTTAGGAACACCAGTACAAGTGAGCAATGCTTTACTTGGTGGTTTTTCTTTTTCACCTTGGTTCCCTTTTTCAACAGAAGAGAATTATAAAGTTAAATTTCATAATGTAATACAATCAACTCTTGTTGATAATGATATAAAAGAAGCTTATATAAAATTTGTACTACAATTAAAAGAAAACCCTCCTAAGAACGTTAAGAAGATGAGCACTCGAGCCAGTGAAGAACTTCTTAATGAATTAGAAGATTCAATAATGGACGAAGAAATGAATGAAGTATTCCAAAAGGACATAGTAAAGAAAGAGACTATTCATTAGTACTCTCCTATCCCCAGGATACTCTAATATTATATCATAAAAAATGCAATTTGTAAACCCCCTAGCAAAAATAAATTTAGGGGATTTACATTTAGTTAAAACTATGGTATAATATAACATTCTATTTAAATTATGGAGATATAGAATTATGGCAACAAAAAAGAATAAAGCTCATTATATAGATAATAAGCAGTTTTCATTAGCAGTTGTAGAATATGTAAAAGCATGTGACAAACAACGAAAGAAAGATAAACCAATTCCTACGGTCCCAGATTATGTCGCAAGATGTTTTATAAAGATTGCAGAAGGTTTATCACATAGACCAAACTTTGTAAGGTATACCTATCGAGAAGAAATGGTTATGGATGGTGTAGAAAATTGTTTAAGAGCAATTTATAATTACAACATTGAAACAGCTACTCGGACAGGAAATCCAAACGCGTTTAGTTATTTTACACAAATATGTTTTTATGCTTTTATTCGTAGAATTACGAAAGAGAAAAAGCAACAAGACATTAAATTTAAGTTTATTGAAAAAATGGGTATCGAAGATTTTGTACAAATGGGTATGGATGATGAAGGTGCAGAGGCAACAATGAACTATGTAGACACATTAAGACAAAGAATAAGTACTGTTAGAAAGAAAGACGAAGCAGTAAAACAATTTGCAAAAGAAGAAAAGGAAAGAGAAAAGCTAGAACTTTTTATGAAATAATATGAAGGTAGCTATATTAAACGACACGCATTGTGGTGTTCGAAATTCGTCAGATATTTTTTTACAATATCAAGAACGTTTCTATGAAGAGGTATTTTTTCCATACCTTAAGAAACATAAAATCAAAAATATATTACATCTAGGAGATTACTATGAGCATAGGAAATTTGTCAATTTCAAAGCGCTCAATGCTAACCGTAAACACTTTCTTGAACCGATGCGTGATGCTGGTATTACTATGGATATTATTCCCGGAAACCATGATGTATATTTCAAGAACACTAACGAGCTCTGTTCTCTCAAAGAACTTCTCGGATATTTTACATCAAACGTTAATATCATTATGGAACCAACTGTATTGGATTATGCTGGACTTGGAGTTGCTGTTATTCCCTGGATAAACAATGCTAACTATGAACAATATACAAAGTGGGCTATGAACTGCAAAGCTCCTATACTTGGTGCACATTTAGAATTAAAAGGTTTTGATATGATGGCAGGAATGCCAAACCCACATGGAATGAGTGCAGACGTATTCTCTAGATTCGAAATGGTTTTATCTGGGCATTTTCATACTAAATCAAGTCAAGGTAATGTACACTATTTAGGTGCACAAATGGAAATGACTTGGGCAGATGTAGACGATCCAAAATATTTTCATATATTAGATACTGAAACAAGAGAAATAGAATCAGTTAGAAATCCAATTACTATGTTTAAAAAGATAGTATATGATGATAGTAAAGTAGATTATAATGATATAGATGTTAGTGAATACGAAAGACATTTCTTAAAACTAATCGTTATAAATAAAAATGACTTATACATGTTCGATAAGTTCGTGGATAAATTAAATAGCATTGAAACATACGAATTAAAGATTGCAGAATCTTTTGAAGAGTATCTGGGAGACAGCGTTGAAGACGAGAAAATATCCCTAGAAGATACAACACAACTTCTAGATTCTTATGTCGATGCAGTAGAAACCGATCTAGATAAAGATCACATAAAAGTTGAATTGAGGAAACTATATACTGAAGCACAGAATCTGGAAATATTATGATACATTTTAAATCATGTGAGTGGCAGAATTTTCTGTCTACTGGAAATGACCCTATAAAAATACAATTAGATAAATCACCAACAACATTAATAGTTGGACAAAATGGTGCAGGTAAATCTACATTATTAGATGCAATGTCTTTTGCACTCTTTAATAAACCACATAGAGATATTAATAAAGCACAATTAATTAATTCTATTAATCAAAAGAAGACTGAGGTTACGGTTGAGTTTGAAATAACTAATCAGCACTTTAAAATAGTTAGAGGAATTAAACCTGCTAAATTTGAAATATGGCAAAATGGTAATATGATAAACCAAGCATCTAATGCGAGAGATTATCAAAAGTTCTTAGAACAAAATATACTTAAATTAAATCATAAGTCTTTTCACCAAGTAGTTGTATTAGGATCTAGTTCTTTTATTCCTTTTATGCAATTACCTGCTTGGTCCCGTAGGTCTGTAATAGAAGATCTTTTGGATATTAATATATTCTCTAAGATGAATACATTATTAAAAGAACGTAATACAAAGATAAGAGATGAGTTAGTTGATATTAGTCATCAGATAGAATTACTTAAAACTAAAATAACAGGACAAAGTAAATATATAAAAGATCTAGAATCTTTAAACCAAGACCAAATAGATAAGAAAAGAGATTCTATTCGAGTACATAAGAAAACAATTAAAGATGCATTTGAAGAATCTAAGGAGTTAGGTAAGAACTTAGAAACATTATTAAAAGATCAGCAAAAGAAACAAAACGAAAACCTGAAACAAACATCAGAACTAAAATCGTTAGATCTAAACTATAACCAAAAAATAAAAGACTTAGTCGAACAAGCACGTTTCTATGAAGAGAACGATCATTGCCCAACATGTGATCAAGATGTAGGACCAGAATTAAAAACAAAGAAGATACAATTAATTCAAAATACTGCAAAAGGTGTACAACAAGAAAAAGCTGGATTAGAAAAAGAGATAGGAAATCTAAAGCAAGAGTTACAAGATACAGCTAATAAACTAAATATGTTGCAACAAAAGCAAACAAAGATTAATTCAAACAATGAAAGAATATCTGTAATACAAAAAGAAATAGATAAGATACAAAAAGAAATAAACCAATTAAATAGTCAAACAGGTGATACTGGTACTGCTAGAAAAGATTTAAAAGAATTCCGTAAGTCTAAAGAAACACAGACAGAAAAGAAATTAGAGTATGTAGAAGAAAGAACATACAATGAAGTTATTGGGGAAATGCTAAAAGATACAGGTATTAAAACTAAAGTAATTAAACAATACTTACCTGTTATGAATAGATTAATTAATCAGTATCTACAAATATTAGATTTCTTTGTAGCTTTTCATTTAGATGAAAACTTTAATGAAACAATTAGATCTCGCCATAGAGATAGCTTTAATTATGCATCGTTTTCTGAAGGAGAAAAACAAAGAATAGATTTAAGTCTCCTCTTTACATGGCGACAAATAGCTAAGTTAAAAAACAGTGCAGCAACAAATCTCTTAATACTCGACGAGACATTTGATAGTTCTCTGGACCATGATGGAGTAGAAAGCTTAACTAAGATCTTAGATACACTAGATTCAGATTCGAATACCTTTATTATTTCACATAAAGGCGATGTACTAGAAAACAAATTTAGGTCCAAAATAGAGTTTTTTAAATCTAAAAACTTCTCTAAAATTAGATAAATACTATATACTTATGTGAACTTTACGTGAACTTTCAATTTAGGGGGTTCTCAAAGGACTAAAAATACGGTATAATACACACTATAAATTAAAAAAATAAGGAGTTTTAATGCATCACAGTTCAATATTACCAAAGCTATTAGCTAAGGAAAACATTACTATTCAGCATGGTAACTATCATACTGCATGGTTCGATGTAAAAGATCGTGTACTTGGTTTACCTTTATGGAAAGATATGGGTAAAGATGTTTATGACTTATTAGTTGGTCACGAAGTTTCTCACGCATTACATACACCATTCGAAGGTTGGCACGATAGCCCAGAAAAATTAGAAGGTGCTCCAAGATCTTATCTTAACGTATGTGAAGATGCTCGTATAGAAAGATTTATTCAAAACATATATCCAGGACTAGTTGGTCCTATGGCTCGTGGATATAAGGTTCTAAAAGCAGAAGGTTTCTTTGGTGATGTAGATTCTATGGATTGGAAAGATATTAAGCTTATCGATAAAATAAATATTAAAACTAAATTAGGTCATTTAGCAGAAGTTCCTTTTACACCAGAAGAAGAAGTATTTCTTAAAAGATCTTTAACAACAGAAACGTTCGATGAAGTTGTACAATTAGCAAAAGACATATTAGCTTTTACAAAAGAAAATCAGCCAGAATTATTACAACCACAAGGTGAACCACCAAAAGATACACCGCAAGTTAACGAAGACCAAGAAGATTTACCTCAGGGTCACGACGATATGGAATTAGAACCTGGTGAAGAACAAGAAGAACAATTTGATTCTGAAGAAGAAACTAAATCAGAAGATGAAAAAGCAGAAGACGAAGCATTTAAAGAAGATATGGCAGGCGATTCAGAAGAAGAAGATGATTCTTTAGAAGGTGATTCAGAAAATGCTGAACTATCTAACGAACCTGAATATCAAGAAGATGTTTCAATGACAGACGAATGTCACCGTAGATCAGAAGAAAGACTTTTAGATAAAGAAGAAGATGGTAACCAAAAAACTTTTATTAACAAATTAAGAAAAGATCATTTAGAAGCTGCTGTTATAGATTATAAAACTCTACAAGAAGAAAGAAAAGAATACGGTCGAAATGCAGATGCTGAAAAATACGCTGGATTTAAAGCTTACTTAAAAAATTCTAAAAAAGCTGTTAATTTTGCTGTTAAAGAATTCGAACAAAGAAAAGCTGCTTTCCAATACACAAGAGCAACAACTGCTAAAACAGGTAGATTAGATGTTAACAAACTCTGGTCTTATAAAACTTCAGAAGATATATTTTCTCAAGTAACAAGATTAGCAGATGCTAAAAACCATGGTATGATATTCCTTATCGACTATTCTGGTTCTATGCATCAATCAATGCCTTATGTTATGGATCAGGTCCTTCACTTAGTTTTATTCTGTAAAGCAGTTAATATACCTTTTGACGTTTATGGATTTACTAGCACTAATCCAAGATTTAAAAGATATCACGATGAAGAAACAAATTCTTTACGTCAGCATAACGATGGTGATATGCACATAGATGGATTATCTATGCCATTAGTTTGTTCTTCTTCTCTTAAGAAAAAAGACTTCGAAGATTCTCTTCGTCACATGTATGGCAGAAAAAAATCTAAAGATTACTGGCACTATGAGTCACTTTGTCCATACGAAGAATATGGTTCAACACCTCTTAACCAAGCATTAATTGTTTCTCATTATTTAATAAAAGCTTTTAAAGCTAAGCACCAAGTTCAGAAAATGAATTTTGTTGCTTTCACAGATGGTGATAGTAATGGATTATCTGTTATTCAATCTAAGAAAATGGAAGATAAAAAATTAGATACATCAAACCATTACAACGGTGGATACAAAATATTAATCGATGGTAAAATTTGTGAAACAAAAAGCAGATATAATTCGACTAAAGCTTTACTTCAAAATATTAGAAAAAGATATAATACTAAAACAATTGGTTTCTTTATGGCAGATAATAATCAGCACTGGAGAGATAGAATATGGCGTTTAAAAGAAGAAGTTACTTCTGAAGATGAACACATATACTCAGATGAATTTAAAAAAGAATGTTCAGCAGAATACAGAAAAAACAAATGTGTTTCTAAACAAAACGTATTTGGTTACGACCAATATTATTTGCTAAAAGGTGGTAAAACACTACAGGCAGAAAACGAAGAATTCGAAACTTTCGGAACTGAAACCGATAGCCAACTAAGGGCAGCTTTTAAAAAGCATTCCAAAGGTAAAAAACTAAATAAAGTCTTAATGACTTCATTCGGTAAGGAGGTCGCATAGTTCACAAAAAGTTCACGAAAAGGGGGTTTACAACCCTATTGAAACGTGGTATAATACCCACTATATATTAAAAAATAAGGAGTTAAATATATTATGAAAGAAATGAAAAAATCAACCCAAATTATCTTAGAAGAACTATCTAAGAAATTTCCTGGTCAAACAGATTTTAGAAGAGCAATTATCGAAGATGTTGCTAAATCGTTTGGCTATACTCAAAAGGATTTTTATCCTTTACTAACCCCAGCTAATAGAGTTAAAATTGGTACTTACTCATTAGATGGATTATTACCTGAACCAGTTCCAACTGCTTCGGATCCAGTTCCTGCATCAGCAGTTCAACTAGCTTCCTCAGTTACTTCTGTTGGTAATGACGAAAGAACATTTGCAAAAGCAGATCCAACATTCGTCGCATGGGGTCCTTATACGGATATATTAAAAATCGTAAAATCAGAAATGTTTTATCCTACATATATTTCAGGTCTTTCTGGAAATGGTAAAACCTTTATGGTTGAACAAGCTTGTGCAAAAGCAGGCAGAGAATTTATTAGGGTTCAAATTAACCCTGAAACCGACGAAGATGATTTGCTTGGTGGATTTAGACTTATAAACGGCGAAACCGTTTTCTGTAAAGGTCCAGTACTAAAAGCCATGGAAAATGGCGCAGTACTTCTACTCGATGAAATCGATAGAGCTACAAACAAGATTATGTGTCTTCAAGGTGTGCTAGAAGGTAAACCAGTTCTTGTTAAGAAAACTGGTGAAACAATAGAACCTGCAAAAGGTTTTAATGTTATCGCAACTGCTAACACGAAAGGTAAAGGTTCCGAAGATGGAAGATTTACAGCAGCTTCTATAATCGATGAAGCTTTCTTAGAAAGATTTACTATCTCTATCGATCAACAATTTCCTTCTTTATCAATCGAAAAGAAAATCCTTACTAAACATATGGATAAGTTTGATGTCGAAGATAACGAATTTGTAGATAGATTGGTTACATGGGCAGATATCATCCGTAAAACTTTTTACGACGATGGTGTTGATGAAGTTATTTCTACACGTAGACTTTGTCACATAGCACAAACATTTTCTATCTTTAACGATAGAATGAAAGCTATTGATCTTTGTACTGCTAGATTCGATGAAGATACAAAAGAAGCTTTCTTAGATCTTTACACGAAAGTTGATTCAGGAGCTATTACAGAGGATACTCCTGACGTATCTGGAGAACACGATGAAGTTACTATATTGGAGGAAGATGATGACTAAGACAAGAACAATCAAACAAATTGTAAAAAAAAGATTATATGATTCAAAGTACCGAGCTAAGCAAAAAAAATTACTGCATAACATTACTTGGGCAGATGTATCGACTCTATATAAGCAAAGTGGTGGAAGATGTCCTTTGTCTGGCGTAGAATTTTCTATGGAGTCTTATAGTCCAAATGCTCCTTCACTAGACCAAATAAAACCGGGTAAAGGTTATACGAAAGGAAATGTCTGGTTTATTGCTAAGTGGGTTAATACAGCTAAAAGCGATATGGACCTAGAAATATTTTCATCTAATGTAGAAACATTAAGTAAAAACATGAGGAGAATTAATGGATAAAATAGATTATAAATTTAGCGAAGGAGCTCTTATTAAAGAGCTTCAATCGTATATCGATAAAACATACGATGGGCATTATTCTAAAAACAAATTCCAATCAACAGAATTTATATCTGACTGCGGTCATGGTATTGGTTTTGCAATTGGTAATATTCTTAAATACGCCCAAAGATATGGTAAGAAAGGTACACATGAGGATTATAGAAAAGATCTTCAGAAAGTATTACACTATGCAATAATTGCATTACATGAACATGATAAGGATCCAAAATGAAATTACCCAACTCATCATCTCAGTGGTTTATTCCTATGCACGTAGGATTAATGGCACTAACTTTAACAATTATCTTACTAGCAGAAAGAGTTCTTGCAAGTTCAGATAGTGGAAACGAAGATAGATACTGCTTAGCACAAAACATTTATTTCGAAGCTGGAAATCAACCATTTGCTGGTAAGCTAGCAGTTGCACATGTTACTTTAAATAGAGTATTTGATTTACAATTTCCAAATGATATTTGTGGCGTTGTTTACGAATCTAGATCTTATTACAAATCTTGGACTGG
>CEOK01015263.1_pt1 | contig 10480 bp, 9 predicted proteins | sample 427001 | NCBI WGS metagenome assembly CEOK01 (sample SAMEA2591108, study PRJEB7988) | marine metagenome | isolation source: saline water (ENVO:00002010), including | reverse complement strand
AAAAACAAATCGAGGTCGATACTAAAAAAGCATTTGAATTTCATAAATAACAAAATAAGACATTAATAATTTGATTTATATAGAGACAATTTAATGACTGATTACAAAGATACCGTTTATTTACCAAAAACTGATTTTTCAATGAGAGCTGGTCTTCCAACTAAAGAACCACAAATATTAAAATTATGGGAAGAAATAAATCTTTTTAAAAAATTGAGAGAGCAAAGAAAAAATTCTGAGCCTTTTATACTTCATGATGGACCTCCATATGCAAATGGAAATTTGCACATAGGCCATGCTTTAAACAAAATAATTAAAGATGTAATAAATAGATCTCAATCAATGCTTGGTAAGAATGCAAACTATGTTCCTGGATGGGATTGTCATGGATTGCCGATTGAGTGGAAAATTGAAGAAAATTATAGAAAAAAGAAAAAAAATAAAGACGATGTTCCAATTGTAGAATTTAGAAAAGAATGTCGAGATTTTGCTGCAAAATGGATGGATGTTCAATCTGAAGAATTTCAGAGATTAGGCGTTTATGGTGATTGGGAAAATCCATATTCGACTATGAAGTATGAATCAGAGGCTATAATAATGTCAGAAATAGGAAAATTTCTAATGAATGGCAGCCTCTACAGAGGAATTAAGCCTGTAATGTGGTCTCCTGTTGAAAAAACTGCACTCGCAGAAGCTGAGATTGAATATCATGATCATATAAGCACTACTATTTTTGCAAGGTTTCCAATTATCAAAACATCATTGGATATTATAAGTGATTTTGAAATCATAATTTGGACAACAACACCTTGGACAATGCCAGGTAATAGAGCGGTAGCATATGGCAAGGATATTGATTATTCACTTATAGAAGTAACTAATGTAGGTGAGAATTCTTTAGCAAAAATTGGTGATAAAATTATTATAGCTAAAGAATTGGTTGAAGATGTAATGAAAGAAATTTCTGTCTTAAGTTTTAATTCTTCTAATACTTTTAAGGGCAGTGATTTTGCAGGAACAATTTTAGCTCATCCACTTAACAATAATGGTTATGAACATGAGGTTCTTCTTCTAGAAGCTGACTTTGTAACAACTGATCAGGGAACAGGTTTTGTTCATATTGCTCCGGGTCATGGCGCAGATGATTTCGAACTTGGAAGACAAAATAATTTACCAATACCGGAAACTGTTTCAGATAATGGAATATTAAATAGCGATTTACCATTGTTAGGTGGGCTTCGTGTTTTAAAGGATAATGAAATTATTGCTGATATTATGTCTGAACATGACGCCTTAATAGGGCGAGGAAAATTAAATCACTCATATCCCCATAGTTGGAGATCAAAAGCCCCTCTTGTTTTTAGAACAACACCTCAATGGTTTATTTCGATGACAACTAACAACTTAAGAGACACCTCTCTAAAAGCCTTGTCACAAACAATTTTTTATCCTCCTCAGGGTCAAAATCGTTTAACTAAAATGATAGAAGATAGGCCTGACTGGTGCATATCTCGGCAAAGAGCATGGGGCGTACCCCTTGCAATATTTGTAAATAAAAAAACTCAAGAGCCACTTAGAGATCAAGAAGTAATAGATAGAATTGTTGAAGTTTTTAAAACTGATGGAGCAGATGCTTGGTTTGAAAAACCTTCTTCCTTTTATCTTGGTTCAAAATATAATCCAGACGATTATGAAGCAGTAACGGATATTGCAGATGTTTGGTTTGACTCTGGCTCCACTCATTCATTTGTATTGGAGGAGAGGGATGATTTATTCTGGCCAGCTTCATTGTATCTTGAAGGAACAGATCAACATAGAGGATGGTTTCACTCTTCTTTACTAGAAAGTTGTGGCACAAGAGGGCGTGCCCCATATGACGCAGTTTTAACTCATGGTTTTGTTTTAGATCAACAAGGTAGGAAGATGTCAAAATCTCTTGGCAATATTACTGCCCCCCAAAAAGTAATTAATGAGTTTGGCGCTGATATTCTTCGTTTATGGGTGGTAGGCTCTGATTACTATGATGATCTTAGAATTGGAAAAGAAATTTTAATTAGACATTCTGATCATTACAGAAGACTGAGAAACACCCTTAGATATTTACTAGGTGCATTGAACGACTTTAGTGAAAATGAAAGAATAAATTTTACTGAAATGCCTGAACTAGAACAATGGGTTCTCCATAGAGTTTATGAACTAAGTAAAAAAATACAAGAGAATACAGAAAAGTTTAACCTTCACGATATTTACTTAGATATTCATAATTTTTGTACTATTGATTTATCAGCTTTTTACTTTGATATAAGAAAAGATACTTTATACTGTGAAAATCCAAGTAGTGCTGAAAGAAAATCTTGTAGAACTGTCATGGATATTTTATTTCAATCATTAACTACGTGGCTAGCTCCAATCATTTGCTTTACCGCGGAAGAGGCTTGGCAGAGTAGATATGGAGATAAAGAAAATTCAGTTCATCTACAAACGTATTTTAAAGCAAATAAAGAATGGGAAAATTCTCAAATTGGCAAAAAATGGTCTGAAATAAGAGAATTAAGATCTGTCGTTACATCATCTATTGAAGAGAAAAGAAAAGAAGGAATGTTAGGATCTAGCCTTCAAGCTAAGGTTATAATAGATGCAAATGAAGATTCTTATAATGTGCTTCAAGACATAAATCTTCCAGATATTTTTATTTGTTCTGATGTGCAAATGGATTTAAACCAAAATTTATCTGAAACAAAAATTAAGGTAAAAGTAGACTTAGCTTCTGGTAGAAAATGCATGAGGTGCTGGAAAATAGTTCCAGAAGTCAAAGATGATATTGAACTTTGTAATAGATGTAAAAGCGTGCTTGAATTAAATTAAATGAAAAAAAATTTTGGTATTTTTAATCTTCTTTTGATTTTTATTATCTTTATATATTTTGACTATGTTTCAAAATTATGGGCTATTGAAAATTTGTTTATTAATTATCAATCTATAAAAATAACATCTTTTCTATCAATGACACCAGTTTGGAATAGTGGAATTTCTTTTGGCTTCTTTCAAGATTCAGGTGAAATAGGTAGATATGGTTTCACTATTTTTGCTTTTCTAGTGAGTAGTTGGTTAATTTATTCTTCTTTTAAATTACCTAGATATTCATCCCTTGGATTTATTCTTATTGCGAGTGGGGCAATTGGCAATGCAATTGATAGAATTATTTATGGAAAGGTAGTAGATTTCATAGACTTTCACATTGAAGATTTTCACTGGCCAGCATTTAATCTTGCTGATACAATAATCTTTATAGGTGCAACTTTGTTTCTTTTTAATCAATTTTTTACCATTGAGAGAACTTACTATGAAAAATAAATTTCTTCTAATATTTGTTTTTTTGACACCTATGGGGATTTTATCAAGTTGTTCAGATTTCAGAAAAGCTGTTGGCAAAGAAGTAGTTATTCCTGATGAATTTTCTGTAGCAGTAACACCTTCTCTTTTAATTCCTCCAGGTTACGAAATCGATCCACAGGTTTTTAAAAATAATGATCTGGATAAGACTAATGATAATTTTAACCTAAATGAAGAGATTGATATCAAAGATAATAAAGATGCAATAAACTTTGGGGAATTATTTGATACAAAAAATGTTCCAAAAGATATAAGAAAATTAGTTGATGAAGAAACGCTTGGTATTTCATTAGGTGAAAGAACAGGAATAGACATTTTATTTGGAAACGTACCCAAAACAGGTGTAGTAATTGATCAAAAAAAAGAAGCCTTAAGAATCAAAAAAAACAAATTATCAAAACAAGATATTAATTCAAACCCCTCTCCAGCAGTTGATGTTAACTCCGGTAAGCCCTTGCTAATTAAATAATTAGGTTAAATATATGGAAATTAGAAGGCTTCCACAAAATCTTATTAATCAAATAGCAGCTGGTGAAGTTGTAGAAAGGCCCGCATCTGCTCTAAAAGAATTAATTGAAAATTCTTTAGATGCAAACGCTACCCAAATAGATATTATTTTAGAAAATGGCGGAAAAAATCTAATTTCAGTATCTGACAATGGTATTGGAATTCAGAGAGACCACATTCCCTTAGCCATTGAAAGGCATGCAACATCAAAATTGCCTGACAACACTCTTAATAAGATACAATACTTAGGTTTTAGAGGGGAAGCACTTCCTTCAATTGCTGCTGTTAGTGAATTAAATCTACAGTCAAAATATATTGATTCAAATCAAGCTTGGTGTTTAGATGTTTTTGCAGGGGACTTTAACGAGGTTTATCCTTCCACACTTGAAATAGGTACAAAGATATCCATAAAAAAACTTTTTTTCGCTACTCCTGCTAGGTTGAAATTTTTAAAATCTGCTCAAGTTGAAAAAAGCTATTGTCATCAGATTGTCCTAAAGATGGCTTTGGTAAATCCACTTGTTGGCTTTAGTTTTAGAGCTGATGGTCGTGAATTGTTGAACATTAAACCTGAAAATGAAGCAGATACATCATATGTAAATAGGATTAGAAACTTAATGGGGACAAGTTTTGCTAATGAAGCAATAAAAATTGAAAATTCAAAGCAAATAACAGATACAAAATTTTTAAAATTACATGGTTTAATCGGTCTTCCAACTTTAAATAAATCAAACTATAGTCAACAACACTTATTTATAAATGGAAGATCTATTCAAGATAGAAACCTATCGGGCGCAATAAGATCAGCTTATAGAGACACTCTTCCAAAGGGAAGGTTCCCAATTTTTTGTTTATTTGTTGACGTGCCAACTGATTTTATTGACGTCAATGTTCACCCTGGAAAAACGGAAGTGAGATTTCAAGATAGTGCTTTAGTTAGAAGTTTATTAGTAGGGTCAATAAGCCAACAGTTTAATTCTAATTTTTTTCAAACGACAAGTGATATTTCTAAAGAAGCGATTGGAAAATTTACTTTGAATGAAAGAGTGGACCTTTATAAAGATTATGGGTCTAATGACAATCAAAACAAAAAACAATCAATTTTTAGTAATATTGAAGTTAAACCTTTAAAAAAAGCTTTAAAACAAGATGATTTTGAAAATAACTCAATACAGACTATAGATAATAAGAGCTTTCCCTTAGGCGCTGCATTAGGACAATTTAATAAAAATTATATTATATCTCAAAATTCCAATGGTATTGTGATAATTGATCAACATGCTGCTCATGAAAGATTAACATTAGAAAAAATGAAATTTGCAAGACAGAATAAATCAATAGAAAGACAAATTTTGTTACTCCCAGAAGTTATAAATCTTGAGCCAGTTCCATTAGAAATTATAAAAGAAAATATTGAATTGTTAGAAGATATAGGTTTTGTTATAGAATTTTTTGGGGAGGGTGCGGTTGTTGTAAGAGAAATCCCTGCTTTGTTGGGAGATGCTGATATTAAACAAATCATTATTGATTTAGGAGATGATTTGTCAGAATTGGGACTTCCATCATCCTATCTTGCTAAAATTGATCTTATATTAGGTAATATTGCGTGTCATAGATCAGTAAGATCAGGTCGTAACCTAAACGCATCTGAAATGAACCAGTTACTTAGAGAAATGGAAAAAACACCAAATTCTGGACAATGTAATCATGGAAGGCCTACATCTATTAGTATATCACTGAAGGATATTGAGAAATTATTTAATAGAACTTGAATTAAATAATCTTAAGATAGTTAATTTAGAGTTTCCAAAAATTTTTATATCCAAAATCTCATAACCATCATGATTGAAGTCTTCTGTTTTACTACTCTCAGTAAAAATATAACTATCTTGATTTATTAAATTTTGTTTCTTCAAATGAAATAAACATTTTTCTGTTATATTTGAATTGTATGGCGGATCTATTAAAACTATTTGGAAAACTTCATTTATATTTTTAAGTGCTTTTTTTGCCTCATCTTTAATAATTTTAATTTTATTTTCAAATTTAATATCAATCTTTAATTTTGAAATATTTTTATAAATTAAATTTATTGATTTATGGTCTTTATCCACAAAATAGACTGCATTAGCTCCCCTAGAAAAGGATTCAATTCCTAAGGATCCAGTTCCGCTACAAATATCAAGAACGTTACAATTATCAATATTTATTTGATATCTATTTGAGGTAATAATTGAAAAAAGAGCTTCTTTTAATCTATCAGATGTAGGTCTAATTTTGGTGTCATCTGGTGTTAGAAGCTTTAATCCTTTATATTTACCACCTATTATTCTCATAACACAATCTTAAATTTTAAAACTATTTTCTATTTTTATTCTTTGGCTTTGAAAACCCTAATTGATCTTTAAGTATTTTGCTTTTTACTTCTTCTATCTCTCCAGAAGATAGATTTTTAATTTGAAATGGCCCAAAGGATATTCTAATTAAACGATTAACATTATATCCAAGATGGCTCATAACTTTTCTAACTTCTCTGTTTTTTCCCTCTCTTATACCCAAGGTGAGCCATGCATTGCTGCCTTGTTGTTTATCTAATTTAGCCTCTATTTTACCATATCTAATGCCATCTACAGTGACCCCATTTTTAAGCAACTCTAGATCTTTTTTAATTACATATCCATGTACTCTAACTCTGTATTTTCGAAGCCACCCTGTCGATGGTAATTCAAGTTTTCTTGCTAAATCACCGTCATTAGTAAGCAATAACAAACCTTCTGAGTCCATATCTAGACGACCAACAGATATAAACCTAGTATTTAGTTTTTCCTTTAATTGATCAAAAATCGTAGGCCTGCCCTCTGGATCATTATTTGTTACTAAATATCCTCTTTGTTTATTGAAAAGCCATAACTTAGTTGCAACTTTTGAAGGTAAAGGCTGATTGTTTACTTCAATTTGATCTTTTGAAGTTACATTTACTCCGCATTCTAACAATATTTTGTCATTAACTTTTACATTACCGCTTATAATTAAACGTTCAGCTTCTCTTCTAGAACATAAACCTGATCTTGCAATGACCTTCGCTATCCTATTGGTCTTTGTATAAGATGATTTAATTTCTGGATTCAGGTTTTTATATAGTTTTGGATTATTTTTTTTGCGAGCTATTTTCATAGTTCTGTATTATAGGTTTTAATAAGTATTAGCAACATTACTTACAATAAGGAAAAAGAATTTGATTTATAAAATTGATTATATGGAATTAGCAATAAATGAAGCTATAAAAGCGAGAGAAAAACAAGAAGTTCCTGTTGGTGCTATAATAGTTGATAAAAATGGTAATGTGATAGCTAAAGCACATAATTTAGTAGAAACTAGAAATGATGCAACAAGCCACGCAGAAAAACTAGTAATAGAAAAAGCTCTTAAAATCACAGGAAACAGATATTTAAATAATTATGATATTTGGGTTACGTTAGAACCTTGCATAATGTGTGCAAGTATTATTAAGCAAACAAGAATAAGGCGTATATATTATGGCGCAGAAGATAAAAAGGGTGGAGCTATTGATAATGGAGTTAGAATGTTTTCAAATTGTAGATATAAAGTCAAATTAGAAGTTTATTCAGGATTTTCTGCAAAGAAGTCAGAAAAATTAATAAAAGAATTTTTTAAAGAATTAAGATAATTTTAGACTTTACCAATATCTTTTCTATAAAAACCTTGTTCCCAGTTTATAGCTTCTACAACATCATATACTTTTTGCCTGCAATCTCTAACATTTGCTCCAATAGATGTTATTGATAAAACTCTTCCTCCATTTGAAATAAGGTTTTCATTTTTATCTTTAGAAGTGCCTGAATGGAATACAGATATTTCATTTCTGTCATTAAAATTTTTAAGTGATGGTAATAAAGCTCCTTTTTCAAATTCACCAGGATACCCCTTACTTGCAATTACGACAGTAATTGCGTTTTGGGGAATTAAATCAACAGTCATATTCTTAAGACTTTTCTTAATTGTTTTTTGAATAATACTTACTAAGTCTGTATTTAAACGAGGAAGCACAACCTGAGTTTCAGGATCTCCAAATCTGCAATTAAATTCAATTACTTTGGGTCCTTTTTTTGTAATCATTACTCCAGCATATAAAATCCCCTCATAAGGATATCCTTCTAATTTCATCCCATTAATTGTAGGTGAAATAATATTATCAAATATTTCTTTATTTAAATTTTGATTTAATGCTGGGGCAGGAGAAATAGCCCCCATGCCACCAGTATTTGGTCCCTCGTCATTATCATATGCCCTTTTGTGATCTTGAGCCGTTCCAATTAAAACCGCATTATTTCCATCTGAAACTGCAAAAACACTTGCTTCGATGCCATTTATTCTTTCTTCTATTAAAATTGACTTTCCCGCATCACCAAATTTATTTTTTTCTAACATTTCTCTTGATGCAATTGTTGCTTGATCCACTGTGTCACATACAACAACGCCTTTGCCAGCGGCAAGGCCATCAGCTTTAACAACGCAATATCCATTTAAAAGCTCAATTTGCTTTTTTGCGGTATCTATATCTGTACAATGTTTAAATTCTGGTTGTGGAATATTATGTCTTTTACAAAAATTTCTAGAAAAAATTTTTGAACCCTCTAATTGAGCAGCTTTTTTTGAAGGTCCAAACGCATTAATTCCTAATTTTGATAATTCATCTTTTAAACCTAGGACCAAAGGTATTTCTGGACCTATAAAAACAATATCTGCTTTAATATCTTTTGCTAACTTGCATTGCCCAAGTATATCTTCAGCGGCTATTGGATAGCATTCAGCAAATGTTTCAATCCCAGGATTACCTGGAGCAACAATAAGTTTTGTTATTAAAGGTGATTTTGACAAAGTTGCAGCAATAGCATGTTCTCTACCACCTCCACCTACTACTAAAATATTCATTAATTAATTACTCCAAAAGGCTTTAGATTTTCTAAAATATGCCATACTATTAATACATGATAAATAGAAATTTTTATGTAATCCTATGATTACTAACACAAATAATCCTGTGTATTCTGTAAGCGAATTTTCACATGTAATTAAAAAATTAGTTGAAACAAACTTTAGCTATGTTCGTATTAGGGGTGAAATTTCTCGCCCTTCATTCCCAGGGTCAGGACATGTTTACTTTACCCTAAAAGACGCAGATGGTACAATTGCTGCAATAATTTGGAAATATACTTTACCAAAGTTATCAATAAAGCCAGAAGAGGGTATGGAAGTAATTTGCACTGGGAAAGTAACTACTTTTGCAGGGCAATCTAAATATCAAATTATTGTAGAAACTATGGAAGTGGCAGGAGAAGGTGCGCTTCTAAAAATGCTTGAAGAAAGAAGAAAAAAACTTCTTAAAGAAGGATTGTTTGATCAAGAAATTAAAAAGCCAATACCTTATCTTCCAAAAATCATAGGTGTTATTACCAGTCCATCAGGCGCGGTAATAAAAGATATCCTTCACAGATTATCTGATCGATTTCCTTCTCATGTTTATTTGTGGCCAGTTGCTGTCCAAGGTGAGGATTCTGCACGCCAGATTTCAAATGCAATTGATAAATTTAATCAATTAACAGATGATACAAGTATTAAGAAGCCAGATTTGCTTATAGTTGCTAGAGGTGGTGGTAGCTTAGAAGATTTATGGTCATTTAATGAAGAAATTGTAGTTAGATCAGTATATAAAAGTTCTATACCAGTAATTTCTGCTGTAGGTCATGAAACAGATACAACACTGATTGATTTTGTATCTGACCAAAGAGCTCCAACGCCAACAGCAGCTGCAGAAAAAGCAGTTCCAGTAAGAGATGAATTAATATCAAGGATTGACGAATTAAATTTAAGGATCAAGTCATCCTTCAATAATAAGTTATATGGTAATAAAGATCGTATTAATTACCTTATTAAGTTGTTAGGTAAGCCAGAACAAATTTTTGAGAATAAAACTCAAAAGTTAGACTTCATATACAAAGATTTTGAAAATTTATTTAAAGATATTTTTGTAGAGAAAAAAAACAAAATTACTCAATATGTACAATGTTTATTGCCCCCCAAAATCTTGATAAGTAATTTATTTTCAAAACAACAACTTCTTGAGACCAAATTTAAAAATTTTCTCGAAAACATAATCAATAGTAAAGAAACAAAATTAAATTATTTAGAGCAGCTACTCAAGGCTTCAAGCTTTAATAGAGTTCTTGAAAGAGGGTTTGCTCTTGTAATGAACAATAAAGGTAAACCAATTAAACGTAGCAGTGAAGCTTCCAAAAATGCTAATGTGAAAATTAAGTTTTCAGATGAAATTAGATCAGCGAAATTAGATAAATAAGTTTTGCATTTACTTATACTAAATGCAATTGGAGCAAACCATTAATGTGATTCAGTTAAACTAAATGTTTTATTAGAAACGTATTTTATGTTTGTTTTTAGGGAGAACCAAATGAAAACCTATTATAAACCTTTAATGTAATCAAAATCACATTTAAATGAAGTTAAATTTAAATTATAAAATATTTAATATAAAAATTAAATG
>CEOK01143668.1_pt1 | contig 10484 bp, 11 predicted proteins | sample 427001 | NCBI WGS metagenome assembly CEOK01 (sample SAMEA2591108, study PRJEB7988) | marine metagenome | isolation source: saline water (ENVO:00002010), including | reverse complement strand
AGGTGGTTTATTTCTCTCTTTTAACATTGATTTATATATTTTTTTATTTTTTCCACGCATAATAAATATATATATATATTATTATTTATATGAAAATATTTGTATCTTTTGCATCATATCGTGATTCTCAACTAGTTCCTAGTTTACATGATTTTATTGAAAATGAATCACATCTACATGAAATCATATATGGTGTATGTCTACAAGATAGTAAAAAATCACTGCGTGATTTTGAACAAACTTTTCCAAATAGAAATAAAATTAAAATTATTTATTTACACCATGTAGAAGCTAAAGGTGTATGTTGGGCTAGACGTCTATTACAAGATGCTGTTACAAATGAAGATTTTATTCTACAAATGGATTCTCATATGAGGTCTATTCCCAATTGGGATGAAGCCCTTATAACAAGTTATAACGCTACTGGAATTGATAGAGCTGTTCTATCATCATATCCACCACATTATAGTCTTGATGATAGCAATAAAAGTTATTTAAATACCAGTATATATATGAATGTTACACGTATGAATTTACCGGTTCGTAAAAAAACAACTTTGCATGGATGTGCAGGTGATTATTTAAATAAAACAGGAAAACCTATCCGTAATATACATATAGCAGGAGGATTTTATTTTGCACCAACAAAATGGATAAAAGATTCCCCTTATCCAAAAGATTTATATTTTGAGGGCGAAGAAGACACTATAACTTTCTTATCTTATACGCATGGATGGACAGTATTTTGTCCTGAAAAAGCTATTGTTTATCATAGTTATACAAACAATCTTAGTCATTCTCCAGAAAAATATCGCCCGCTTCATTGGGAAGATCACCCAGAAAATAGACCAAGTAACAATGAATTTAATATTGATACAGTAAAAATAGGTTCAAAACGCACAGTAGAAGATTATTTTAAAGAATTAAATCAATTTACAGATAATTATAAACAATTTGAGCTACATTATCAACCAAAAAATGCTTTTATATTTCAGCTATTTGATAGAGACAAGAAAACTATTTATACAAAACATTCACCACAAATAACTAATAATATTTTACAACTTGATTGTAAACAAGAATTATTACATTCAGCTTATTCCTATACTATAACTGAGATGGATGATGATAATATTAATAAAATTTCTAAAGTTAAATATATTTTCTATTATTCTTTTATATGGAATCCATCCCAGTAGCGCAACCGGTTATAACATCACAACCATATAATTATACCCAAGAACCTACATTTAAAATATGTAAAACTTGTCAACAGTTATTTGATAGAAAAGAAGAGGATAAAATGACATCACGCTATTTTAGATGTAAAGACTGTATTGATAAACAAGTACCCAGAGGAATTTTAGCAAGTTGTATTCTTCAATAAAATATAGATATATATAATATATATATATATGTCTTGTCCAATATGTTTAACAGATGTAAAACAACTCACCAAACTTAGTTGTAAACATCAATTTTGTCATACATGTATAAATAAATGGAAAAAAGAAAAAAATCAATGTCCATTATGTCGTATACCTATACAAAAACCACATACATATAATTTACGACCACGACGGCAATCAAATTTACGACCACGACGGCAATCAAATTTAATAGATGAAGATAATTTACCTGATGATTTTCATTTTAATCAATTTTTATTAAATCAAGAACTTATTAATGAACAAAGAATTACTAGAACATCTACTGACCGGTTACGATTTCGATTTATTGCTGAAGAAATTAAATATTATAGTAAACAACTATCTCTTGCTAGAGAGAGAGACGATGTTCTTACCATACAAGTATCTTATATTGATCATGTAATAAAAGTAGTTAAACATAATAAATCACTTTTAAAAAAAAATCGTAGAGTAGCAAGAATTATTCGTGAAAAAATACATTTTTGGCTTAATCATGACAAAGAATATGTAAGAGAGAAAGCTAGAGAATGGAAATTTATATTAGAAAATTGATAAACTATTAGTCTCTTTTATTATTTTAATGAGAGAAACTATTGCTGTAACACGTTTTAATCAAGCTACTTGGAATGAAAATTGCCGTTGGAGAGAAAAACATAATATAAAAGGATGTATTTATGGAACATTACAACCTATTTGTGAAAAAATACATGACAATTATAAAATTTATGTTCTAGAAATGAATAATGATACTAATACAATTGAAGGTATTGGTATCATTTCAAATAAAAAATATCCTAGACAAAAAATATATTCTACTAATGCCTATAATCGTATGATCTATAAAGGTACTCAACGAATAGACAGATCACAATATAGTAAAGAAACTTTAAATTTTATTTATTCACTAGAAAACCTAGTATTTAAAGGCGCTAGTCATATGAAACGAGGAAGTGGAATTAATATTTTACCTGTAAACAGAAAATTATCTTCAATTGAATCAGCTCTAATACAATATACTGAACAAATTATCCTATTACTAGCAACAGAATATAATTTTAATGCTGAAGAAAGTATAAAAAATTACATGTACCCTATTTCAAAAATTAGTCAAGATTTAATACTTATAAGAAATAAGGCACCAGATAAATGGATTATAGAGTATATAAAAGATATGTTTATCAACCAAATGCTCCTTGACCATTAGCTGCATCTTCTTTTAATTTTGCATTTTGCAAATCAGTAGTTGTAAATTTTTGTCGTGAAGTACTCCACGACCTATTGAATTGAATTACTTGATGACTATATAACTCGCTAATTTTCTGTAATTCACGATTGCTATATTTACGTATCTCCTCTAATACTTTAAATCTCTCTACCAAACCATCTAAATTTTCCTCAATTAATGGTTCTTTATCGCACTTTATACACACTTGTTCTAAATGACGAAATGTATCAATACCAACTGCCATAATTGTTTCATATACATGAAGAATATCGGTATATTTTTTGCGTAATTTATCTGTTCGCAAAAGAGTTGTAGCCATCTTTTCTTGTGTAATTTCATTTAAAATGTATTTTACACGTAGTTCAGTTGTATCTGTATGAGTTTGCAATTGAGTGCGTGTTGGTGCAAGAGATAATCTTTCAAATTCGACTAATTTTCTATAAATATTGATTAAAAACCGATGAAGTAAACTATATCTTGCAGATGATCTAGTTCCAGTTATGTTATATTGTTTTCTTAAATGCTCTAATTGTTCTTTAAATTCACTATCACGATTTGAATATTTTTCAAGAAGGGTTTTATCATATAAGTTAATTAATTTTACTAATTTAGTTTCCATACCCCACCAATATGGTAATCCACCACACACTTGATCTCCAGGATTTCTCACCTCTAATCCTAGCTGTTGTTGTGCTTCAAAGAAATGAGGGTTATGAATTCTACCTGTATCACGTTGTCCGGTTCTCCAACTAAATGCTACTTTACAAATAGTACACCACATTTGGTCGCAGCCTTCAACCTTAGAGATGCGTTCACCACAACCGGGACATGGTTTCGTTTGTTCGCGAATTAATTCGGCTGTTTTAAGTTGATCAGGATCACACTGATGAAATTGTATATCTTCATGTTCTCCTATAAACTCTACACATTTAGGACAAGAATATTTTTCACACACACCACACTTATAGCTAGTTGAGAGAAATCCACGGCAGTCTTCTCCCGGACAAGCCATAATAAATTTGCGTTTCTCTCCTTGTCCTCTGTTAATTTTATTTATTTTTAAAAGTAATTTAATTCGCTCATCTCCTATGTCTCGAATTTTCTGTTTTAATGCTTTTTGTTCTTGGTCATATTGGGATATTTCATTTTTTAAACTACGAATATCTTGTTCTCTAGAAGCAGCCTCCATTGTATCTGGAAGCATAGCTAATTGTCTATCTAATAACAACTGTTTACGGTGTATGCGGTATTCTTTATTATACCAATTTTTATTTAAGTGTTCAACCACGAAACGATTATCCCATGTTTTTTTACACATCATACAGTGAGGGTCATTAGTAGTAGTTAGTAAATATTGACGTGTACATTGTTTACAAGCTGAATAACCACATTCTGAATTATTACAAATAATTTTTGCACGATTTTGAGCAGTAAATGTTTCACAACAAACTGGGCATTGACTCATCACTTAATTATTATTAATAAATATTATATTTCAATTTTTACATCCTAAAGATTGACATCTGAAATCTCTGAAAGATTTTCTCAATGGATATCGGATATTAGGACATTTTGACCATATATATCCATCTTTTTCAAATGTTTGTTGTGTTAAATTATGACTACATTGAATATGAATCATTTCACTATGAATATTTTTAACTATATCAGAACCATATAAATAATAATCTTTTTGTAAATAATGAAACATTTTATCACGTGTAATATTTAATTTCTTAGAGATAAAATTGTAATAATCGCGTTTTAATCCCGATATTGTATGTTTATAGGTAGAAAGATTATGAAACATTAATTTAGCATCAGGTGTAATATAGCGTTGTTCACAGCCTAAAAAGATAACTGCAGCCATACTTAATGCATTATGGGTAATACATGGTAGTTTATAATTTTGTATTTGAGATTTAATATAATTTCCTGACTCAACAAATCCTCCATTACTATGTATATAAATATAACGACTATAAGGTTGTCTATTTATATCTAGACTAATTTTATTTGCCATATCTTGATCTATATTTCCATATAATGATATTACATTGTTTGTGGTTAAATAAATTGTATTAAGTGATGTATAAAGATATAATACTATTCCAAATATATTCATATAATAAATAATTATCCCATCTCTTTATATGAGTGCTGAATTAGGAATGATTGCAGTTTTAATTACTACTTGTGCATCTGCAATTGTAGCTGTAATTTCTCAAATACAACATAGTCGTTGCGAAAAAATTAAAATGTGCTGCGGAATATTTGAATGCAATAGAAAAGTACCAGATATAGTAGAACCTACAGTAGAAATGCATCGTGAAGATCATGATGATAATCTACATCTATCTAATACAAGATTAGATATACCAAATAGAATGGATAATAATTAATTTAAATTTTATTAATAACGAAACTTAAATATTAATCCTTTTTCAATATAATGAGTTCAGTAAATTATAATATACAAGATTATAGTCTGGATGAATTAATGAATATATTTAATATAACTGCACTTACTAAAGAAAGTATTGAACAAAATATAAATGATTATATTAAATCAACAAGCACTCAAGAAGAAAAAAAATTTGTAGAAGAAGCAAAAGAAAAATTAATAAATGCACGTATAAATTCTAGTAAAATAAATCATGATATAGATAATATACTAAAAACAAAAATCCAACCAGAAGTACCTGATGACTTAAATCCTACTTATAGAAATATTGTTACACGAATTATAAATATTGATAGCAAATTTAGAGCAAATGCTCCACCTTTAGCAAATGAGTTACTAGTAAATTATAATGTTCCAATAAATCAAACTACAAAAAAACCATGTACATTTAATCCTATCAATTCAACAAATTATGTAGCTTTATTTACAGATCAATTAAATGATGTATTAAGTATTCAATTAATAAACTACTCTATACCTTATATATGGTATAATATTGATGCAAATTATTTTAACAATTTTTTTAAACTAGGCAATATACTAGTTGAAGACAAAATTTCAATTAATTCTGGTAATTATAATTTATATGATAATAATAATATATATAATGCAATAAATTCAAAACTGAAAAAGAAAAATGATTCAATTATAACATTTAACTATGATATAATTACAGGAAAAACAAAAATTCAGATATATGATAAGATATCTAATACAAGTAATTTTTATTATCGCTTTGTTTGGTTTGATAAAACTAATTTAAATGTTAAATCAAATAATACATTAGGATATAAATTAGGTTTTAGACAGTTTGAAACTCGTTTTAATGAAAAAAATATAAAAAAAACAAAAAATAAATATATAAATATATACTTACGATTATTACCCTTAGCTTATTCTCCATTATTAGACAACTTTATATTAATGAAACCAATTACATTACTTGAAGAAGAACTGCCATATTTAGATTGTAGTGGTGAAATTTATTATACGTATAATGATATAGATTTATATAAAACAACCTCTAATAGTTTTAATATTACATATAAAAAAGATATAATATATTCATTGTCATCAGATATATCTCTAGCTAAATATTTTAATTTAATTGATAATATAGATGATAATATAGATGATTATAGTCCAAACCAAAGATTATGGACGACAGACTCAGAACAACATCTAACTCCAGAATTATTATATACAACATACACTGATCTATCATTTGAAATTACACCATATGTATATAGTACATATTTAAGTGAAGCTAATGCTAATTTAACTTTAACAAAATATTTACTTCTAGGTATAGATGATTATCAAAATAATCGAATTAATAGTGGGCTAGTAAGTATAGAATCAGTAGAATCATATATAGATATTAAAAAAATAAATACAACACAATTAAAAGTTAATAATTGTCAATTTTCAGATGACATAAATTATTCGAAACAATATACTAATAAATATGATAAATTGCAAACTACTACAAATGCTACATTAAAAACAATAAATGCTATAGAAAAAAGTAAAAATACAATACAGTATTCATCAAAATCTCCTACAGTAGATGTTTTTGCAGTTATTAAAATTCCTTTAGACAATACATTAAAATGGGGACAATTAATTACAGATGATAATATAGTTCAAGCAAATTATACTAGAAGATATTTTGGACCAGTAACTTTAAACAGTTTTAAAATAACACTTTATACAGAAGATGGATTTATTATTAATTTAAATGATAATAATTGGAACTTTTCTATATTATGTAAACAACTATATAAATATTAGTATAAGTATTTATATATGTTAAGTTCAATTCCTATATTTAATAATATAAAATATAGAGAAAAATGTATAAAAAATTTACCTTTAATTAAAAATATAATTATTTCACCTATAAATATTGATTCAGATAATGAAACCGTATTTATAGATTTTCGTTGGTTTCCACATATTGAATATTTAGTAAGAAATACAATTATTAAATTACCTAATTGGAAACATACTATAGTATGTGGTAATAATAATATTAAAGAAATTACCCAAATGTGTATTAATATATCTTTCAATATAAAAATAATACATTTAAATATTGATTGTTGTTCAATTAAAGAATATTCTAAATTATTATTAAATAAAGAATTTTGGAATAAATTATCTGGTGAAAAAATATTAATTTATCAAGAAGATTCATTTTTATTTCATGGAAATATTGAACCATTTTTAAAATATGACTATATAGGTGCTCCCTGGCCATATGATTTTTTATATGAAGTTGGTAATGGTGGTTTTTCTTTACGAACACGTAAGTTATTAATTGAAATGATTGATAAATTTAAACCTGAAAATAAATTAGAAGAAAATGAAGATATATTTTTTGTAAAAAATATATTAAAATCAAAACAAGGACTGGTTGCATCTAGGCATATTGCATTACAATTTTCAGAAGAATATCTTGTAGGTAAAAATCCTGTTGGAGGACATAAATTTGATTATAATTCATTATCAATATCATATAAATGTCTTTCAATAAGTGGTTTAAATAAAATATATTATAATAAAATAATACAATATGGATTAGAATATAATATATTTAATCAAAACTCAGAATGCATAGTATTAAATTATAATTTAAAAACTAAATTAACTGAAAATATTAAATGGATAGCTGTATTAGATGAAGATATATATTGGAATAAAACTATACTACATAATCTATCTAATTGTTTGTTTATTATTAATATATCAAAATATATTATTTCAGATAAAATAACTAGTATTATACCAGAATATATAATAAAATATCCTAAAACTTATGTAGATCTTAAAATATTCTATGATTTTATATTAAGAAAAATAAATAATATATAATAATGAACAATAATAATCTATCTAAAATAATACAAAATGCAGTAGTTATAGCCTTTATTGCAGCTCATGATATACAAATTAAATTAAATAATATTAGTAAACTAATAGCAATTAAAGAAAAATCTTCCACATTAACTAACCAGCTTATTAATTATCCATTAGTAAGTATAATTATGACATATTTCAATCGTAAAACTCAAACCAAATTGACTTTTGATAATTTTGAAAAAATGTATGCTAATAAATATAATATAGAAGTTATTATTGTAGATGACTCTAGTCGTGAAAGTGAGAAGCTACAAAAAATGATTCATAATTATTCTTTTAAAATAAAATTAGTTGAACTAAAAGAAAAGCACTGGATTAATCCTGTTGTGCCTAGCAATATTGCCATCACTCATATTGATCCAAATACAGAATTAGTTATTATTCAAAATCCAGAAATTTTACATTCAGGAGATGTTATTGGTGATGCCTTAAATGTTGTAACTCCTGAAAATTATATTACTTATCCTACGTTTAATTCTCCTCATTTTAAATATAATAAACAACTTAGAAAATTATTTGATAAAGGTAAGACTAATTTTTATCTGCACTTTGTAAAAAAAATAAATTATACATTATTTGACTTTGATCAAAATTTTTATGAAAAAAAATATCCTGATGTAGCTGCTCATAAGTTTGATGAGAAAGGGTCTTATGAATATTATATGAATCATGATAGAAATAAAGGACGCATATGTAATCGAAGTGGAATATTTTTTCCTAGAATTATGGTTTATAAATGTAAAGGATGGTTAAATCATCATATATATGAAAATCGTAGTTTTCATTATTTAAGTGCAATGAAAAAGAGTACATTAGATGAAATAGGAGGATTTTGTAATGAGATGAAAGATGGATTATGGTATGATGATAATGAGTTTATTAATCGTATTAAACGAGTAAAAGAAGTTATAATTCCTTCAACACAAGATGTAATGGGTATTCATCAATTTCATGAACAAGGAACTTATGTGCATAAATATATAAAGAATAGTGAAGAGTTAAAGGCTAAAAATAAAAAAATTATGGAAGATACCTATTTTAAGGAGATTATTTACTGTGATCCTAAAAATGATGTGAAGGAAGAGATATTTAAGAATTATTAATTATAAAAATATTAGTATGTTTAAAAAATATCATATATTTATATAAATATATCCAAATCTATATATTTATATGAAAACTATCTTAACCATTGTCGGTATTCGCCCAGATTTTATCCGTATGAGTGCCATCTTCAAAAAACTCGATGAAAATTTCCATCATATTCTTATTCATACTGGCCAACATTATGATGAACTTCTTTCTAGTGTATTTTTTGATGAATTAGAAATTCGTAAACCAGATTATACCCTTAAAGCAGGAGGAGAGACCAATACTCATTATCATCAACTAGGCTATCTGTCTATTGCTATTATTGACCTGATAAAAAAACAGAATCTTCAACCGGATATTATTCTTTTTTTAGGTGACTCTAATTCGGCTTGTGCTGCACTACCTCTTAAAAAGGAAGGCTATCGTATTGGACACATTGAGGCAGGAATGCGGTCAGGAGATAAGCGAATGTTAGAAGAAATGAACCGTACTATTTGTGACCATTGTAGTGATATATTATTTGCTTATCATGATGATTACCAGAATAATCTTGCTCGGGAGAATATCACAGAAAATGTCCATGTAGTAGGTAATACAATTGTGGAAGTATGCCGTCCTTTACTACCATCAGAAGTAAGTCTTAATATTTTAATCCTAGTTGATATACATCGCCCTGAAAACTTCAAGTCTGAATCTCGTATGAAAAATATCATTCTCTATGCAAATAAGTGCGCAAATACTTATGGATTACCTGTTAAAATGTTGAAATTTCCCGGCACAAGTAAATATTTGGAGAGATTTAATCTAGAAGATAGTCTGGGAATGATTGAAATGATAGACCTTCTCTCTTATAAAAAATATTTAATGACTCTTCATCATTGTAAATTTTTAATTTCAGATAGTGGAACTGGTCAAGAAGAACCTGCAATAATGAAAACTCCAGTAATTGTACCAAGAGATTATACCGAACGCCCACAATCTATAGAGGCTAATTGTAGTTTTATGTTAAATGTAGAGAATCTTTCTAATGAAAAAGAATCTATATTATGGTTAGAGGAAATATTTTGTGGTAAGAAAAAAATTGATGCATCTTGGTTAGGAGATGGAACTACTTCAGATAAAATTATTCAACAACTAAAAGTTTTGTAAAAATGAATATAAAAACTATATTAAATATCGTTTTCTTCTTTATCTATAATTGTTAGTGGTGAATTAGATTTAATTATCTTTTCATTTTTGTCTATATCAATTAGTGTAGGATTTTGCTCAATGACGTTTTCTTCTTTATCTATAATTGTTGGTTGTGAATTAGATTTAATTATCTTTTCATTTTTGTCTATACCAATTA
>CEOK01086289.1_pt1 | contig 10484 bp, 12 predicted proteins | sample 427001 | NCBI WGS metagenome assembly CEOK01 (sample SAMEA2591108, study PRJEB7988) | marine metagenome | isolation source: saline water (ENVO:00002010), including | reverse complement strand
AAAATGTTACTCTGTCCAGAAAAAAAGGCCTTGCAGAATTCCCTGATGCAGTTACCTCTAGAGGTTTAAAACACATAAATGAATTGTTAAAAGCAAATAAAAAAGGTTTTGAGATCTATCTTTTTTATGTAATTCAAAGAGATGATTGTATGAAATTTGATTTAGCTAAAGATATAGATCCCGATTATTGTGAATTACTGTTAAAAGCTGTTAAAAAAAATCTTAATATTCTCTGCTATGATTGTAAATTTTCAACAAAAGGAATAAAACTTAATCGTAAAATAAAATTAAATTTTAATGAATGAAAATTTTAGAGAGTCTTTTGAAAAAACTAGGTTAGCTGGAATAATTGCAGCTGGTGCATTAGACGAAGTTGCAAAAATTGCTATTCCTGGAACACGAACTGATGAAATTGACAAGTTGTGTTATGAGTTTCTTAATGATCATGGTGCTTACTCTGCTCCACTTTTTTATAGAGGATTTCCTAAATCATGTTGTACCTCAACAAACCATGTAGTTTGTCACGGAATTCCTACCTCGGATAAAATTTTAAAAGAAGGTGATATAGTTAACGTAGATGTTACAGCACTTAAAGATGGTTGGCATGGAGATACAAGCAGGACATTTGAGATTGGTGAAGTCTCAGTTAAAGCAAAAAAATTGGTCAAAACAACTTACGAAGCTTTGATGAAAGCAATCGAAATTGTAAAAAATGATCTCCCTTTAGGTGATATTGGTGCAATAATTCAAAACTATGTTGAGGCTGAGGGATTTTCTGTTGTTCAAGATTTTTGTGGTCATGGTATAGGAAAACAATTTCATAAAGAACCAAATGTATTACACTATGGAAAAGTGGGCACTGGGGAAAAAATCAAAACTGGAATGATTTTTACTATAGAACCTATGATAAACCTTGGAAAATTTGAAACAAAAACACTAAACGATGGTTGGACAGCAGTCACAAAAGATAAATCTTTATCTGCACAATTTGAACATACTATAGGTGTAACAGAAGATGGTTGTGAAATTTTTACATTATCTAAAAATAAATGATTGAGAGATATTCAAGAAAAGAAATAAAAAATATTTGGAATGATAAGAATAAATATTCTATTTGGCTTGATATTGAGATAGCTGCAGCTGAAGCTATGGAAAAATTAAAAATTATCCCAAAAGGTGTTTCTAAGAAAGTCAAATCAAGGGCAAAGATTGATGTACAAAGAATTTTAAAAATTGAAGAAAAGGTTAAGCATGATGTAATTGCATTTTTAACTTCAATATCTGAAAAGGTCGGAAAAGATGCAAGATACCTCCATAAAGGTATGACATCATCTGATGTTTTGGATACATGTTTTAACCTACAGTTAAAACAATCAGGAGAAATTTTATTAAAGGATATTAATAAATTGTTAATTTCTATTAAACGCCAAGCTTTAAAGCATAAGCATACTTTATGTATTGGGAGAAGCCACGGCATCCACGCCGAACCAATTACTTTTGGTCTTAAAATGTTAACCTTTTATCAAGAATTTTTAAGAAATAAGAAAAGATTAGAAAACTCTATTAAAGAAATTTCTACATGCGCTATTTCTGGTGCTGTAGGGACTTTTGCAAATGTAGATCCAAAAGTAGAGAGATATGTCGCTAAAAAACTTAAACTTAATGTCGAGCCAATTTCTACACAAATAATACCAAGAGATAGGCATGCCCAATACTTTTCAACTCTTGGTATTATTGCAAGCTCTATTGAAAGATTTGCCACTGAGATAAGACATTTGCAAAGGACAGAGGTGTTAGAAGTTGAGGAATTTTTTGGAAAAAAACAAAAAGGTTCTTCAGCAATGCCTCACAAAAAAAATCCTATTCTTAGTGAAAATCTAACAGGTTTAGCAAGGTTAATACGATCGTCCACTATTCCTGCACTAGAAAACGTTTCATTATGGCACGAAAGAGATATTTCACATTCAGCTGTAGAGAGAAATATTGGTCCAGATGCAACAATCGCTTTAGACTTTGCTTTAGTTAGGCTATCTAACCTAATTAAAAATTTAAATATTTATCCAAAAAAAATGCAAAATAATTTAAATCTCACTAACGGTATATTCTTTTCACAGAGGGTTTTGCTTGAGCTAACTAATGTTGGTTTCACGAGAGAGGATGCATATAAAATTGTTCAAAAAAATGCTTTGAATGCTTGGAAAGAAAATGCTTCTTTTTACAATAAAATTCTTTTAGATAAAAAAATTAACAATAAAATATCTGTTAATAAATTGAAAAAATTATTTAATTTTAGTTATCATACTAAAAGAATTAATATAATTTTTAGTAGATGTCTGAAAAAAAGATAATCATATGAATAAAGGAAATAAATTATACGAGGGAAAAGCTAAGATTATTTATGAAACTAAAGATAAAAATCTAGTAATCCAACATTTCAAGGATGACGCGACTGCTTTTAATAATCTGAAGAAAGCAAAAGTTGAAGGTAAAGGTGTTTTAAATAATAGAATATCTGAGTATATTTTATCCAATCTTTCTCAATGTGGAATAAAAAATCATTTAGTAAAAAGACTTAATATGAGAGAACAGCTGATTAGGAAAGCTGAAATTTTTCCTATTGAATTTATAGTAAGAAATATAGCTACTGGCTCATTAACAAAAAGATTAGGCATACCTGAGGGTACTCATCTTGAAAAGCCTTTATTAGAATACTGTTATAAAAAAGACGAACTTAATGACCCATTAATCTCAAAAGATCATATTTTCTCATTCGGTTGGGCTACTGAAAATGAAATTAAAATAATTGATCAAATGACCCTGAGAATAAATGATCTTTTAACTGGGATGTTTAGGGCAATAGGCATTAAGTTAGTAGATTTTAAACTTGAGTATGGAAAAGCGTGGAACAAGGATACTGAAAAAAAAGAAATCGTTCTTGCAGATGAAATAAGTCCAGATACTTGTAGATTGTGGGATGTAAAAACTGAAAAAAAATTAGATAAAGATAGATTTAGAAAAGATTTAGGGAATATTATTCAAGCTTATCAAGAAGTAGCAAGAAGATTAGGTATAATGCCAGAGGAAACAAATATTAGTGAAGTAAACTTTGGAAAAACAATTCCAATTAAATTCAAAAAAAAATAAATTGAGATTTTCAGTTACAGTTACTCTTAAAAAAGACGTATTAGATCCACAAGGAAAAGTTGTACAAAATACTTTATTAAATTTAGGAATGAGTAATTTAAAAAATATTCGTCAAGGAAAATTTTTTGAAATCGAAATAGATGAAACAGATCAAATTATAGCAAAAAAAAAAGTTGAGGAAATGTGCCAGAAACTTTTAGTAAATTTAATTATTGAAGATTATAAAATAAGTATTTTGAAATGAAATCGTCTGTAATTGTTTTTCCTGGATCAAACTGCGATAGAGATATCGCTGTTGCTTTGGAAAAATTACAATTTAAAAACAAAATGGTGTGGCACAAAGAAACTAGTCTACCTAAGTCTGATTTAATTGTGATACCTGGAGGTTTTTCCTATGGTGACTATTTAAGATCAGGAGCTATTGCAGGAAAGTCCCTAATAATAGATGAGGTAATAAAAGCTGCAAATTCTGGTTGCCTAATCTTAGGAATTTGTAACGGATTTCAAATTTTAACTGAAACTGGATTATTAAAAGGAACATTATTGAGAAATAAAAATTTAAGATTTATCAATAGAGATGTAAATATTAAAGTTATAAATAATCAAACTAAATTTTCATCTAAATATAAGTCTAACCAAATTTTAAAAATTAATATCGCGCATAATGAAGGTAATTATTTTACCAATTCAAAACATCTAGATCAGTTAAAAAAAGATAATCTTATAGCTTTTAAATATTGCGATGAAAATGGAAATGTAAATGAAAGTTCAAACCCTAACGGCGCGTTAGAAAATATTGCAGGTATATATAATACGAAAAAAAATATTTTGGGAATGATGCCTCATCCTGAAAGAATGGTAGACGACATTATTTCTAACACTGATGGCACTAATCTATTTTCAGGATTGATAAATTAATAAAAATGGAAATTACCAAACATATAATTGAAAAACATGGTTTAAATTTGGAGGAATTTAAAAGTATTCAAAAATTATTAAAAAGAGATCCTAATTTATTAGAGTTAGGAATTTTTTCAGCAATGTGGAATGAGCACTGTTCGTACAAATCATCAAGATTACATTTGAAAAAATTACCAACAAAAGGAAAGCAAGTTATTCAAGGACCCGGTGAAAATGCTGGAGTAATAGATATTGGTGATGATGATGCTATTGTATTTAAAATTGAAAGCCATAATCACCCTTCTTACATAGAACCTTATCAGGGTGCCGCAACCGGTGTTGGGGGTATTTTAAGAGATGTATTTACTATGGGAGCAAGACCTATAGCTTTATTAAATTCAATTCACTTTGGTTCACCTTCTCACCCTAAAACAAAAACTTTATTAAATGGAGTAGTTTCAGGAATTGGTGGTTATGGAAATTGTATAGGTATACCTACAGTTGCTGGGGAAACAAAATTTAATGAGACGTATAATGAGAATATTTTAGTAAATGCTATGGCGGTTGGTCATACACAAAAAAGTAAAATTTTTTACTCAAAAGCCAAAGGTATAAATAAATCTGTAGTCTATGTTGGCTCAAAAACTGGAAGAGATGGTATTCATGGCGCCTCAATGGCATCCGCAGAATTTGATGAAAACTCTGAAGAAAAAAAACCGACAGTTCAAGTTGGAGATCCATTTACAGAAAAATTACTTTTAGAAGCATGCTTAGAATTAATGAAAGATGACTCAATTATTGCCATTCAAGACATGGGAGCTGCAGGATTGACATCTTCTAGCGTTGAGATGGCTTCAAAAGGTTCTCTTGGTATTGAACTTGAGTTGGACAAAGTTCCTTGCAGAGAAGAGAATATGACACCTTATGAAATGATGTTGTCGGAGAGCCAAGAAAGAATGTTAATTATTTTAGAAGACGGTAAGGAGAATCATGCAAGAAAAATATTTGAAAAATGGGATTTAGACTTTGTAGTAATTGGAAAAACTACAAATACAAAGAATTTAATTATGAAATTTAAAAATAAAATTGAAGGAATTATACCTATTGAGGCTTTAGCTTCAAAAGCACCAATTTACGACAGGAAATGGAGTAAAAAAAAGCTATCTAAGAAAAAAATAGAATTAAAATCATTAAAAAAAGTTGGATTAGAAGAGGGTTTAATTAAAATTTTATCGTCTCCTAATCACTCCAATAAAAGTTGGGTAACAAGCCAATATGATCAGATGGTCATGTGTGATACTGCACAAAGATCAGGTTCGGATGCGGCTATAATAAGAATTCACAAAAAAAATAAAGCAATTGCTGTTTCAGTAGACTCCTCAGCTAACTATTGTAAATCCCATCCGATAACAGGGGGAAAACAAATAGTTTGTGAAAATTGGAGAAATATCATTTCAGTAGGAGCAAGACCTCTTGCAATTACAAATTGCTTAAATTTTGGTAATCCTGAAAATAGTGAAGTTATGGGTGAATTTGCTGAGTGTTTGGATGGCATTAAGAAAGCTTGTGAATTTTTAAATTATCCCGTCGTTTCAGGCAATGTTTCTTTTTACAATGGAACTAACAAAAAAAATATTTTCCCCACTCCAGTAATTGGTGGTGTTGGTTTAATTAAAAAATTATCTAAACCTATGAATCATTATTTTAAAGGTGAAAAAAATAAAATACTTTTAATAGGGAAAACTTTCGGTCATCTTGAACAAAGTTGTTTTTTAAAAGAAAATTTTTCAATAGTTGAAGGTATTCCCCCTGAAATTAATTTAGTAAACGAAAAAAACAATGGTGAAATTATTCTAAAATTAATAAATAATGGTTTAATAAAATCTGTTCACGATGTTTCTAGTGGAGGATTGTTAGTTGCGTTAAGTGAAATGTCACTTGGAACGAATTTCGGAATAAAAATTCGAAAACCTAAAAAATTAACTAATTTATTGGGATATTTCTTTGGAGAGGATCAGGGCAGATATGTCATTGAAATCGATCCCTCAAATTTAGATAAAGTTGAAAAATTATTAAATGAAAATAATATTTATTATGATAATTTGGGAATTACACAAAAAGAATTTTTTGAAATTGAGAATGAAATGAAAATATCTAATAAAGAGCTGTTTAAAGTCAACAATCGATGGTATAATAATTACTAATGCCAATGCCTGTTGAAGAAATAAAAAAACTTATAAAAAAAGAAATTCCAGATGCAATTATTGAGATTAAAGACTTGATGGGAGATAATAACCACTATTCTGCTAAAATAACTTCTAAAATCTTTAATAACCTTAATAAAATTGAACAACATAAATTAGTTTATAAATCATTAAAAGGGAAAATGGGAGGAGAACTCCACGCATTATCAATCACAACTGAAGGAATTTAATGGCAATCAAAAATACAATTAAAGATATGATTAATAATAATGAGGTTTGCTTATTTATGAAAGGTACACCTGACTCACCTCAATGTGGATTCTCAATGACCGTTTCTAATATTTTAAAGCATTTAAAAGTAAATTTTAAAGGTATTAATGTTTTAGAAGATGAAAATCTAAGACAAGGTATCAAAGATTTTAGTGACTGGCCTACTATTCCTCAATTGTATGTTAAAGGGGAATTTGTTGGGGGTTGTGACATAGTTAAAGAAATGTTCGAAAAAGAGGAATTAAAAAAATTTTTAATAGAAAAAGAAATAATTAAGTGAGACAATATATTTACAAAACTATAATTGCAGTAATTGCGATAATAGTAGTATTCGAATTCACCATCGGTAAAGAAATTTCACAATTAAATGATAAAATTGATTCCTTTGGATCAAAAGAGGGGCGAAAAAAAATAATTAGTTCTTTAAAAAAAGAGATAAAAAAAGCTAATGAGAAAGAAAATTATTTAGACGATGAAGAGAGAAAGCTAATCAAAGATTTTATAATCAAAATCAAAAAAGAAATAAATTTAGACTAAGTGCACCTATAAATTTTTGCAACAACAATTTTTTCTCGTGAAAAATTCATAGTAAAGTATTCGTTGAATATATTTTCACAATTATTAGGTATTCCTTTTTTTAAAGCTCTTTCAGTAAGAGCAATATAAAACGGTCTATTATTCTTTTTATGTAGGTCTCTAAAATTTATAAAACAAACATTCTCTTTGTTTAGAAGTGTTTTAATCCCATGATTTCTATTAGATATTATACATTCGTCTTTATTATGTAAATTATATTTAAAATAATAAGAAAGATTTTTTGTGGATGAACCCCAATAATCAAGTTCAAAGTTGTTTGAAACTTTAGTGAAAAAAGAAAAATTATTGAGCCATAAATAGTTATACGGAAAAATTTGAATATTTTGTATTGAAAAGAAAAAAATGTAAAAGATAATTAAATATTGAGAAATTTTTTTTGAGAAAAAAAATAATACTGAAAAAGACGCTAACAATATTAAAGGTACTATAAATAAAATTTGCCTTAACTCATCGTATAAATTTACATTGAAAATGATTAATAATAAAACAATTAAAAATGGTGTCAAAATAAGCGGTCCAATAAATATTGTATTCAAATTTTTGGAAAATATTTTTTTTTCTACAATCGGAAATAATAAAAAACTTAGTAGAGTTAAAATTGGTAACTTAATTAACAGCCATAGAGGTATATAGGAGGATGGGAGATTTTGAGCTTTCATGCACGTACCAAAAGTAATTGTACAAACAGTTTGAATGTGTTTACTCATATATTTAAAGGCTTCAAGTAGACTTGAAGGATCACTCCAAAAACTTGGGTGCAAAAGATAAAATGACATTACGAAAATTGATAAAAAAATTAATAATTTATTAGAAATAGATTTTATAAAATTAATAATTTCAATTTTTGAAAAATGTATAACAAAAATAATAAATATAAAATATTCTACAAGAATTAAAATGCCTGAAACTCTAACCGATAAAAGAAAAGCAGTTAAAAATGCAAAAGTAGATAATTCTAAAAAATATATTTTTTCTTTATTATATAATTTTTTGGATATCACCATAAATAGATAGGTGCAGATAACCCATAAAGACATAAAGGGGATATCTTTAAAATTAAAAAAACTATGGCCAAGAATATAGGGATAAACTAAATAAAATACCGCAGTTATATTTGAGTAAAATTTATTTTTTGTAATTAAAAATATAATATTTCTAAAAAACACTCCCGAAATAGCAAAAATAATAACTATGGAAGGATGCTTAGATATTAATAAAATAGCATCATCGGAATAATCAAAAAAAACTAAAATATTCCTAAAAAATAATTCAAATGGATATGAAAATATATGAAATCCGATACCGTAATATTGCATGCCAGCATCGGGGAATACTACTTCATAGTCTGTATTGAATAAAAAATTAGAATATATCTTTGATTTAATTTTCCAAACTTCTAGATTATGTACTTCATCATGTGTGATACCCACGTTTAAGGAAAGGAAAGAAATTAAAATTATATAAAATATTATAAAATAATTAAAAGAATTTTTTGTTAAATTATAAATACCCATTATATCATTTTTTTATAAAACAAATATCAGAATTTTTCAATTTTCCCTTGTGCATGTAAACACTTTGAATATTATTATGAAAATATCTTTGTGATTTTCTTGAAATTAATTTTGAAAGGAAAAATTTTCTTAATTTTAAGTTCTTTATCATTTTATCAACGAATATATCATCTATATCATTGTTATAATTGTAGTAGTTAGGAAATTTAAAATCCTCAATTACGTAAAATCCTCCTTTATTTAAAAATCTAAATAAATAATTAAATGCAAATAAAATATCACTTAAATTGTGAGAACCGTCATCTACGATTAAATCATAATAATATTTTTTTTTTCTGCCATTTGAAATCAATTTTATCACATTTTCTCTATTTTTAATGTCTGTGCCAAAAACTTTTATATCTTTCGATGAGTATTTAAAATTTGAAATATTAATATCTAAACAAGTCACGTTACTATTTGCAAAATATTTTTTAAAAGCTGCTGCAGAAGCACCGGAATACGATCCAATTTCCAATATATTTATTTTTTTGAACCTAAATTTTTTTAAATATTTTGTATAGAATTTGCTAAACCCGTGACCTTTTATTATTTTTTGTTTAGCTTTGAATTTATTTGACTTATCGCTACCATAAATAAAAAAAAGCTTGTCTAAATTTTTTTCAACTACTGCATCTTTATCAATATTTATTTTATTTTTAAATTTATAAAAAATTTTTCTTTTGAAAAGACTGAAGAAATTCAATTATCTAGAATAATATTCAATAACTAAATTTGGTTCCATCACTACTGGAAAAGGAACTTCAGAAAATTTTGGGATCCTTACAAGTTTAGCTGTTTTATTTTTATCATCAAGCTGGATATACTCTGGAACATCTCTCTCTTTATTTTGCAACGATCCATCTATGATAGTTAATTTTTTTGATTTTTCACTTATTTCGATTAAGTCTGTGTCTTTAACTGTATAGCTTGAGACATTAACTTTCTTTTTATTAACTTTAATATGTCCATGGTTGATTATTTGTCTTGCTGAAAAAACAGTTGGCGCAAATTTAGCTCTATAGATTACTGTATCTAATCTGCTCTCAAGTAAAGCTATAAGATTCTCTGTGGTGTCCCCTCTTTTTGACAATGCTTTTCTGTAAATATTTCTGAACTGCCTCTCGTTAATATTCCCATAATAAGCTTTAAGTTTCTGTTTTGCTTGTAATTGAATACCGTAGTCTGTCGGTTTGCCTTTTTTATTTTGGCCATGTTGTCCTGGAGGGTAAGCTCTTGAGTTAAACGGGCTTTTAGGCCTTCCCCAGATGTTAGCTTTAAGCCTTCTGTCGACTTTATGTTTAGATTTTAGTCTTTTAGTCATGTTATTTGTTCAGTGTTTATAAGGTTTAAAGATCATTTGTCAATTACGGTTTAATACTAATTTTTACTTAAACTACTCACAATACTAGCTAAAATCCTCAATTCTTTATCGTTTGGTTCAAATCTGTAAACTAAGTTATTAATTGAAAGTATCATAGACTGTTTTTTTTCCTTTGGTAAGAAAAAATCTTTTTGCTCTAACAATGAAATTAAATATTTTACAAATGATGATTGCTTAGATTTTGAGGATATTTTCAAATTTCTACCTTTTTTAGTAAATTTTATTGAATTTAAACCTTTAAAAATTTCATAACAAATAATCGTTACAGAATGTGAGAGGTTTATAGATTTAAATTTTTGAGAGGTTGGAATTGTTAAAATAAAATTTGATAGAGAAAGATCTTTATTCGAAAGACCTGAGGCTTCTGGTCCAAACATTAATCCAAATTTAGTATTATTTTTTCTTTTTAAAATATTTAAAAAATCTTTAATT